>Ga0315298_1000304_pt1 | contig 97140 bp, 74 predicted proteins | sample WHS_1_MG_FD_203077 | JGI IMG/M metagenome (GOLD analysis project Ga0315298, IMG submission 203077) | Extremophilic microbial mat communities from Washburn Hot Springs, YNP, Wyoming, USA - WHS_1_MG | ecosystem: Environmental > Aquatic > Thermal springs > Hot (42-90C) | place: USA: Wyoming...
GGAACGCCAGGTTTCAATCCCCTTCTCATCGGGGCTTGGTCTGCGAGCGTTTGGGGCAGACCTGGTGTTCATGCCGCAGGTGTTTCAATCCCCTTCTCATCGGGGCTTGGTCTGCGATCCACGACTGCATCCTTACGGTCGGTCCACTGGCGAGTTTCAATCCCCTTCTCATCGGGGCTTGGTCTGCGACGAGCCGGGGCCCGTCTACGGTCACGCTGAACCCTTAGTTTCAATCCCCTTCTCATCGGGGCTTGGTCTGCGAGCAGCCGCAGGCCGGCCGCTAGCTGCCGCAACCTGGTTTCAATCCCCTTCTCATCGGGGCTTGGTCTGCGACCGGTTCTGGGGAACCCTTGGGTAAACATCATCGCAGCGTTTCAATCCCCTTCTCATCGGGGCTTGGTCTGCGATACACCCTGCCCCTCGAGCCGTACGCGAAGGTCACCGGTTTCAATCCCCTTCTCATCGGGGCTTGGTCTGCGATCACGAGACGGCCAGCCTCGGCCCGAATGTCAAGCGTTTCAATCCCCTTCTCATCGGGGCTTGGTCTGCGACGCTCACCACCCCCTTTATTCTAAGGCACTTCCGACAGCCATACAAGCCAAAAATGCGAGTATTCCCAGTTTGCTCAAAAACCGCCCCAAAACTCGAAAAACAGCCCTCAACCCTGCTACCAGACGTCGCCGCAAAGGTTGACATACTCGCATTCTCCACATCGGCTCCGCACGGGGGTCGGCTCCGGACACCATTGCCTAGCCGCCAGATCTCGAATCTCGCCCACACAAGCCTCCACCTTCCGGCGCAGCTCCGCCGTTACGGGCACCTCAAATAACCGGGCGTCAGGTATCCGGTAAAAAAAGCACACCGGCACCACAAGCTTCAGGACAGACTCTACCAACACAGCATAGCCCACCAGTTGCAGCAAATGGTTTTCATGCGGTTCCCCGGCGGTGAGCTTGAAGTCAACTACGACGCCTGTTCGTTCGTCCGTCACCAGCATGTCAATACGGCCCGCCAGCCCCAGGACGCTGTCAGAAAGCCACAGGCCGAAGCGGCGTCGCGCTCCCTCCAAGCCGTACCGCTTCAAGCCGCGCCGCAACTCCAGTCCTTCGACCATGGCCTGGGCAAGCTTGCCTTCTTGCATCTTGTAAGTCGGGTGCCCGATCAAACCCAGCGTGCGGCGATAGTACACGATGCGCGGGCAATAGGCCCACTGCTTGAGGTCAGTCACTTGGACCAGCTCCGGCTCATCCGTCCTCGTCATTTACAGGCACCACCTTCAAGACCGGCCGGCGCTGCTCGGCGGCGGCCTTAAGCTCATCGGCATCGCGCCGGTATTGCTCAAGACTCCACATTTCCTTCAGGTCCGCCTCGCAAATCGGGTATATGCGCACCCGCGCGGAAGCGTCCTCTATCTCTCGCGCCAATCGCAGCGCGAGCTCCTGGCGCCGGTTGCGGTTGAGCTTGCCGAAGAAAGCGCTGAACTGAATCCGCTCCAAGCCGTAATCCAGGCAAATCTCAGCCACTCGGTTCCGCAAGCGATCATCTTCGACGTCATAGATCAACAACAAGGCCACCTCGGCAGATCCCCTGCCCGGCAAGACGGGCCGTAACAGACCGGCGTAGCGGTTCTTGGCTCGCATATATCACCACCTGAAGGTGAATGGCCGGTAAGGCTTGATCCCGCGCACCGCGGCTGCGGCCAACCGCGCCTGCATCTGGATGATGGAGCGGATTTGATACGTTTTGCCCCGGTAGCTTTCGCTTGCCTGGAGACGCGCCATAACCCGACCCGCCACTGCCTCCCTGGATTCCGCATCCAGCAGGCCGTTGCTCAGCACGCCCTTGCCGCCGCGATTCAACCACGCCAGCACAGCGCGGTCAACCACCGGCTGCCGGAATTCCTCGGTGAGGTCCAGCACCAGCGAGGGCTTACCACTGCGGTCCGTGTGCAGGAATCCCGCGAACGGCTCCAGTCCAGCATTCATCACCGCTCCCCACACATGTCCGTACAGGATGCCGTAACCGTAGTTCAGCATCGCGTTAACCGCATCGGCCGGACCTCGATGTTCCCTGCCTTGGAAGCCGAGTTCCTCGGGCAGAATATCGCCAATCTGCTGCCAGTAAAGGCGGCCGGCTGTTCCCTCAATCCCCACCAGGGTTGGACGGACAGCATCGGTGTTGGGGCCCGTCACTTGCAAGGCTTGCCGGCGCAGCCGCCGCAAGCTGGCGGCGGCCGCCTCGAGCCGCTGGCGCGGCTCGCCCTCGCGGTTCTTGGCGAAGTACCTGAGCAGCTTCTCCTGGTTGCGCAGCTTGCCTGCGACCACCCAGCGGGCGATGTCCGCCCCGCGCTGGTTCTCGTAGGCAGCCAACTGGGCCCGGCGGGTTTCCACAGTGGCCGTGAGCAGCGGCGAGGTCAGCAGCGCGTAGGGCCGGCCGCTTGGGGTGAGAAAACAGATGCGGATGCCGCGGCTACAGAGTTCCTCAATTAAATCGGAAGAGAAACTCACACCTTTGGAGCCAACCACAATCTCCTGCAACCGCAGAAACGGAACTTCACCACACACCTGCTTGCCCTTTCGCACTACCACGCGTTCGCTCTTCTTGCCCACGAACAAGCCGAAACCGGAGACCAATAGCTGCGCGCCATTTTCAGTAGCCAGCAAGGTCGCCGAGCCGTCCTCAGGCAAATAGGAGTCTTCAAGCGGGGGCAGGGGCAGCTCGAGCTGTTCCGGAATCACGTCGTAGCTTCCCGTGATCCAGTTGTATTGAGCCGGCACCGGCGGCTTGCGGGCACGCGCTCTCCCTGGTGCAGTTCCAGCACCGCCCCCCGGCGCCGGTTGTGCGAGGCCCGACAACGCGCTCATGGTCAGCACAACCTCCCTGTCTTCCCTGTTACAGCCCGTCGTCCAGAGCTTGGGACGGCAGTTCCAAACCCAACTCTGAGCTGTAAGGGCAGTCAGCCACACAAACGCCTTGCTCCCAGCGCAAGCGGCCCGCCGCCTTCAGCATGCGGTACTGTCGGCTCGTTATCGGCACTAACAGGCCGGGCGCCCGCAGCGGTTCGCTTTCGCTTAGCTCACGGTAGTGCGGCCAAAGCCCGGCGGGCAGGACCTCGATGCCGTCGAAGATCCGTTCGAACATTTCCTCCAGCCGGTCATCGCTTCGGAAAGGCTTCAATGAGGCTAGTACGTCGCGCTCAAATTCCCGCCAGGCTTTGCGCACGCTGGCTTCCCATGTCTGCCCGAACTGGCCGCTATAGACCCCATCCAATGCGCCTTGCAGCCGCTGTTCATCCAAGAGCCCGCCGTCGAAGGGCGCTAGCGCCTCCAAAGCCAAGCGCACGGCCTCACCGTCATAGATGGGACTTGCCCCCGGCAAGCTCGCACTTACAAAGACGTTCCGTTCCCGGCAAAGCCGCCGGCGATTGACCCGCCCGAATCTTTGGATCAGTGCCTCCAGCGGCGCCGGGTCGCTGTAAAGCACGTCAAAGTCAATATCCAGGCTGACCTCGACCACCTGGGTGGAAACCAGCAAAGACGGCTGCGGCTGCCCCTGGGTACGCAGCCGGAGCAATCTCACCTCCTTGTCTGAGCGGTCTTCCGCGTGGAACCTTCCATGCAACAACATGACGCGCTCGCCGGCTTGCTGAATCATTCTCGACCAAAGCTGCTGCGCCCGCCGCACGGTATTACAGACCATCAGGACGCTCAAGCCGCTCCGCCAGTCCGCCGCCGCACGCTCAAGAACACTGTCGCTCAGCAAGTCGTCATTGACCAGGAAGAGGCGATGCCGGCGAAACTGCGCGAAAGTCTGCGCGCTGGAGCGAATCACTTCCAGCCTTCCAAGAGCCTCCTGCAACAGTCGGACCAGCCGCTCGGGCAAGGTGGCCGACATTACCAGCAGGCGGGCGCCCAAATCCCTGCTCAGGTGCGCCAGAACGGCCAAGATCATGCCCAGCCGCCGCGGCTCGTAGGCGTGCAGTTCGTCGAGGATCATCAGCGAGCAAGCCGCCTCAGCCCAAATGGCCTCGTGTCCCCGCAACTGAAAGGCGCCGCGCAGCAATTGGTAAGGCGTGAGGAGTTTGACCGGCGCCGCGTGCAAGCGGGCCACGGCCGCCTCGCGGCGTGCCAGCCGCTCAGCCTCCTGCGGCGAATAGTCGCGAGCCGCGAAGGCCTTGTAAAGTGCCTGCAAAGCGTGAGAGTGCTGAAGGGCGACGTGCTGGTCTCCAAGGACAAGCCCCAGACGCTGTCGCATAGCATTCAGACTGGCCTGATAAGGCAGCACGTAAAACAGCACCGGCCGGCCGCCAGCCTGCCCCATCTGGGCAGCAGCCCACAGCAGGCCCGCTTCGGTCTTGCCGCTGCCCGTCGGTCCGATCAGAATAGCGTTGCCCGCGACGGCCATCGCGCTTCGCTGGTGCTCGAAAAGTTCTTCCGGCCGGCGCTGCAACGCGGTTAGCAGCCCAGCCGTCGAGGCCAAGCGCTCACAGTAGCCAATGCTCACGTGCGCCGAGGCCGAGTGGTCGGCTATAACCAACAAGCCCCGCAACAGGCGAGCTGCCAGCGCTTCGGCGGATTGATAGTGGCCGGCCTCAATCCGACGGTAAAGATCGAAAATCCTGTTCATGAGCTGCCGCGTGCGCTCCACGGGATCCTCAGGTTTCAACGCGGTGCAATTGGCCAGCGTGGTCGCCAGTTCAGCAAATTCCGTTTCCACAAGCCGGGGCAGTAGTTCTTCTTTGACCAACTCAGAGGCCAGCCGATAGAAGTCCGCCGTTAGCTCGCTAGCAAGCACACTCAAACCATCGGGGAGGTTTAAGAATTCGTCTTTGGGACGATAGCGCGCGTTGATCGCCGGCAGATCCTCATGGTGAGAAAGGATGGCGGCGGCGACCCACGGTAAGTCTTCGGATGACAAATCGCCAACAAGCGCGCTCAAAGCCGCCACGGAAAGCACTTCGTGACGCTCTCTGAAACTAGCTTGCCCGCGCAGCATGGCCTGAAAGCCCGCACAGCACTTACCCACATCGTGCAACAGCACAGCCAGCGCAGCGCGCAACCAAAGGCGGGGCGCTCCGCACAATTGGTGCAACGCAGGCGCGCGCTCTCGGCAAGACAGAAAGTTTTCCCAGGTGCGGCGGGTATGCCTCTGGAGCGTTTCGCCCGCCGCGCCCGGCTGGGGCGGGCTTTTGGCCCAGATGTCGGCAAGATGCGGCATTGAAACGCCCCGCAGCCGGCCCTAGCCGACAAACGAGTGAAAAATGATCCCCCGGCAGACGCCACGGTCCACTGGCGTTTCGGGGTCTACCAACCAGCTCTCCGCATGGCCGTCCAGCTTGAGCAGGCGTCGGATGCCCAAGTCTTCCGCGCGTTCCACTTGGCCCGCATAAACACGCTCCCGCAGGAGAACGAAGCGGTCGAAGATCGGCTGGCGGTGGGGCGGCGGCCCGATGTAACGGGGCATCCAAACCGTGTAACCCAGGGTCAGCCTTGGGCGCAAAGAAAAGGGCAGCAGAGTGTGCTCCAAGTAAGCTCCCGCGCGCGTCTCCAGGCTGACCTCTCGCACCTCGGTGATCTCCGCCAGATCCTGCGAACGCCCCAGAATCACCGGGAAGACCGGCTGGCGGAAAGCTTCCGCCAGCTCAAGCGCGTTTAAGTAAAGAACCAAGCGAGCCTGAAACAAGAAATCGCGCGCGTGTGGCTGGATCTCAACGTTGACCGAGAAAGGGAACCTCGTCTGGCCGACCGAAAAACTCTGGCGCGGCCGCGCCGCAGTAATAATGTGCTGGTGCTCGTAGTCGGATGCGCGAGCTTGAAAAGTAAACCTATAAGCGAATTGCAGCCCATCGGGTGCGGGCAACTCGCCCAGAACGCTGGCGATAAAACCGTAAATCGTGGACGGGGGCGGCATCTCGTAAGTGGGTTGCCGCCCAATGAGAAAGTGCGGGTGCCGGAACGAGACTACCGGCGCCCGGATCTCAATCCGCAGGGCGCGCATCTCAGTCGTACCAGGAGGAATTGGCAGGATCGCTCAGCCGTTCCGCCAAGGTCTTGAGCTGCTCGGCGGGATGGCCTACCTGGACCCGGTTTTCGAAGCCGCCCTCCTTGATAGCAGCTTCCAGCTTGGCACGCTCTTCATCCAGGAAACCCGTTGCCCAGCCCACGTAGACTTGGGAAAGCAGAGAGCCTTCATAAACCTTGAGAACCTGTTGAAAGGCTTCCTGCTGGAACTGGGTGGCGCGCGTTCGACTGCCGCTAAACATGCGATAAAAAGGATTATTTCCGTGGCGGGAAATGGCCGCGAATAAGACCTGGGGAGTGACGTCGGTGTAATGCAAGGTGAGCTTTGCTCCCCCGTTGAGCTCAGCCAGGGCTCGGACCAAGGTCGCGACCCGCTCCATGCGCTGCTCGATCGGCAGGCGGAAGGCCTTTTGCTTGCGAACGGTAACTTGCGCCAGGCCCTGTTGTTCGGCCTCCTCCCTGCGGAAGTGGTCCAGGTTCTTGAAGCCTACGCGTTCGCCGTCAAAAAAGGTCCCTGCCGCCGACAGATCGATAAGCAAAGGTCCCCAGAGGTGGGCGCGGTAGAACTCGTGCTCATAGGGAACAGGGTCCCCTTCTTGTCTGGCCATGGTGCCGAAGTCGCGGGTAATTTCCACCGGGGTTACCGAAACAAAAGTGCCTACGCGGAAGGGAGAGATCCGGGTGACCTCGCGCCCCTTCTCAAGCTCCGTAGCGCCCGGGACGTTTCCGGCGTCGGCTTTTTGTGACGGCGCGCGCATATAACCGAACAAATCATCATCCCACCAGCGAATGGGATTGGCGTCGGTATAGGCGACTTTCCTCTCCCTGTAAACAGGCGCAGCCCTCCAATCCGGACAGCTCGTCTCCAGGTAGGTGCGCACCCAGTACCTGAAGGCCTGGGCTGAGACATAGGGGTATTCGCCTTCCGGCGTCCGAATCTTCTTGACCACAATCGCGTTTTCGGCCAGCGTCCCCGCCTGCTGCCCTGCGTTGTTCAAGGCCGAGGCAGGCGCATCAATCATGAGAGCAGCAACCAGGTATGCCACTGTCTTTCCTCCTTAACTTTGTTGGGATCCGCCTTCCAGAAGCGCGGCGTTTTCGGGCTCGGTGAAGTAGCCCGCATTGTGGAGTTGTTCGATTACCCTTATCGCGATCAGATCCCTCACCAACGGCCAATCCAGCCGGCCGAGGTTGTCCTCGACTTCGAAGACCTCGACATACTGGTCGAGACTGAACAGCAGATGCCCGCGGCGAGCCTGTTCGCGTTGGGCCCGCACGAGCGCGCGTCTGAAGTCCCTGGCGTGCTCGGCGTAAAACACTGCGCGAAGCAAGTCCCTGTCATTCGATTGGTGGATGTGGTCCGCCAGAGTGTCGGCGAACTGTTTAATAGCCTTGATTCTTTCTGCGTCCATACCCAGTACCTCGCTGAGAAAGACGTGAGTGAGTTCCCACCAAGCGGCGGCGTCCTGCCGCTGCCGCCGGATCCCTTCGAACAAGCGCGACCGCAAGAATCGCTGGGCCCGCCCGAGATCGGCTACCCCGCTGGAATAAATGTCAACCACCTCCTCCGCGACGCGGTTGCGGGAGACCCCAGGCCCGCCCCGCTGGCCAGCCTCGTCCCAGCCAGAGCGCAGCAGCGTGCGCCAGGCCGAACGGGCCGGCTCGCGATCGGCCCAGAACAAGAACCGGAGCAGGTTGCATGGCAGGTACCACATCTCAAGCGACGGCCCCTGCCCTGAATTGCTTAGCAGATATACGGTCAAGGAGCCTAAGGGCGCTTGGTCGCCCCACCCTTGGCGTTGCTCCCAAAGCTCCATCAGGTCATGCAAGATCAAAGACTTGGGTCCTTTCGCGTCCGGATACTTCGGACCTCTTTTGCCCTGGCCAGCGGCGACTTCGCGCTCGAGCGCCTCAGCTTCAGCCGATGAGGCCGGCAAGCTCCCTGACTTGGCCAGGTTGAGGAGCCTGCGGTTGTCTTTGAGGAAGCGACCGGCAAGCCCTACCATGAGCGCCGGATCGTCGGCATGAGCAATTAGGAGCTTACCCTCGCTGCGCCGGCCTGCCAGCGGGAGAGCCTGGAGGGCGGTCACGTAAGGGCCGTAAAGGGGCAGGCCGCCCAGCCCGGCAGGGAAAAAGTTCAGCACCCCTTCCCCGGTCAACATCGGCATCTGCCGGCGGTCCAGCAGGTGCGTGGCCGGGCGCCCTGAGACGAAGCAACTGACACCGGCCACAGCCCGGTCTCCGGAATAGCGATGGGCGAACAAGACGCGGTCAACGTAAGCTTTCCTCCGCTGCTCCTTCGCGGCGCCTCCGGCGGGCTGCGTGTACTCGGCGTTCATCGTGAACACGCAGCTCAGGTATGAATCCATCACGCCGCTAAAGTAGTGCTCCTCCATCTCCTTGGCGGCTCGGTCGAGATCATCCAGCGTGAGGGCGGAAGGGTCCTCCCGCCCCGACATCGCGCAGAGGGCGGCTAAGCCTACGTCAATCAGCGGGTGTCCGGTCCACTCGAGCAGGGCATCCACGGGCGCCTCCTGTCCACCGAGTCTGCCTTTTGATAATACAGTGGGCGGCAGGGGCGTCGAGTTGCAGGTAATTTGCACCTCGACCCCCACCTTGCACCCAGACTAATTGTGACAGAATGGGGATTCTTAGGAGCCGGAGGCGTCCGTGGACAAACAGAGCAAACTTAAACAGGTGGCCGAGGCCGTGCTGGCCATGGACGTGGAGGGAGTGGCCCCCTTGATTGAGGATTGCTTGGCCGGGGGCCTTGCTCCGGGGGAAATCCTCAGCCAGGGCCTTTCCGCCGGCATGCGCAGGGTAGGTGAGAAGTTCAAGCAGGGTGAGATCTTCATGCCCGAAGTTCTGGTCTCCTGCGATGTGTATTATCGCGGGCTGGAAATATTGCGCCCCTTAATCCGGGCCGCGGGGACGGGCCCAGCCCGCGGCAAGATGATCATCGGGACGATTTACGGAGACATCCACACCGTAGGCAAGGACGTGGCGGTACCCGTCTTCCAGGCCGCCGGTTACGAGGTCATTGACCTGGGAGCAGATGTGCCCGATGAGCGCTTCGTCGAAGCCATACGGGAACATCAGCCGGATATCGTAGGGCTTGGGACCTACATGACGTCCACCTTCATGCACACGCGCGAAACTGTGCGCGTGATTGCAGAGGCCGGCTTGCGCGGTCAGGTCAAGATTATCTGCGGAGGCCCGGCGGTGGATGCCGAAGCGGCTCGGCGCATGGGGGCCGATGATGCCAGCGACGACGCCTGGGAAGCAGTAGCCCGGCTCGACCGGCTGGTCGAAACCCTGCGCGCCCAGCGGAGGTGCTCATGAGCGAAATCGTAGATGCCTGGGTCCGCCGGCTAAAAGGCAAGATCCAGCCCATCGGCGAAATGACCCACTGGGAGCGCATGGCCGCGGCCTTCCAGTTGAAAGCTACCGATCTGGTCCCCGTGGCTCCTGAGCTGGATTACTGGCAGATTACCTACGCCGGTTACTCCCACCAGGAAATTTACAATGATGTAGACAAGACCACTGACGCCTGCATACGGACCTGGGCTGACCTGCGCACCGACGCCATCTGGATGTACGTGGATATAAGTCACCAGATCGAGAATTTCATCCCCCCGGAACGCCGGAGCCAGCATTTCGTACATCGGGGCGAGAAGGACTACTTGCTCTTCAAACCCCTGGTCAAAACCATTGATGAGGCCATCGAGCTTTATGAAAGCCGCGCCTACCAGCGTTACCTTGAGGGATCTCGGGCGGTGACGCACTATACGCCGCACATGTTGCAACTTTTGGAATTTCAGGAGAAAATGGATCGCGTTGTGCCCGTGATCGTGGGGGTCGCCACGCCCTCCAATTACGCCGAAACCATCGTCGAGGTGCAGCAATTCGTACGCTGGACCATCACCGAGCCCAAGAAAGTGAAACGGTATCTCGATCTGGCGCTGGAGGAACGGCTGGCGGCGCTGGACTTTTACGCGGAGGTGGCGGGCAAGAACGGGTGCCAGTTCTTGTGCCTGTTCGGCGGCGCGCGCACCTGGGGTCCGCGCCAGCTCAAGGAATTTGGCTACGCGGATGAGATTTTTGTGCAGAAAGCGGTCAAGTTGTTCCCTTATGTGTTCTGGCATATTTGCGGGCATAACTTGCCTGAGGCTTTGCAATTGCTCGTTCAGTGGGAAGGTATAAAAGCAGTGCAGTACGATATGCCTTATTACAGCCAGAAGCTGAGCTGGCCGGAATGGTGCGAGCAGGTGGCGCGCTTGTTTGCCGGCAAACGTTGTGCGATGAACTCGCCTACCACGCAAGTGGCCTGTCACGGCACGCCGGCCGAGGTACGCCGCATGGTGCGCGAGTTCATTGACGCCACCCTGCCTTATACTACCGCAGTCGTGATGCCAGGCTGCGAGATTGATTCCTACTCCCCCGTGGAAAATGTCAGGGCCATGATCGAGGAGGCCCGGCGGAAGCCCTTGCTATGACACCTCGCGAACGCGTGCTTGCTGCGTTGCGCCGGGTTGCCGTGCGACCGGTACCCGTGGGCGCTGTGACGCAATCAGCCACCGTCGCCCAGATGGAGCGGGTGGGCGCTTACTGGCCCGAAGCGCACTGCAACGCCGAGGCCATGGCGCGCCTGGCGGCGGCCGCGCACGAACTGCTCGATTTCGACCTGGTCCGCGTGCCCTTTGATCAGACCATCGAAGCAGAGCTGCTGGGCGCCGAGGTGGATTTGGGCGACCGCACCTCGAACTGCTCCATTCGCTCTCATCCGCTGCGGCTGGGTGACCCACTGCCGGCCTTGCCTGATTTGGGCGAGGGCCGCGCCAAGGTGGTAGTGGAGGCTATAGCGCTACTGCGGCGCAGGGTGGGCGAGGACGTAGCCGTACTCGGCGGGTTGGTGGGGCCGTTCACTCTGCTTTGCCAACTGGCAGGCATCAGCGCGGTGCTGACGGAATCCGTGCGCCGGCCCGACGCGCTGCGGCCCTACCTGGATTTCGCGGTGGAGCTGGGCATAGAGTACGGTCGGCGGCAGGTGGCCGCGGGCGCCGACGCTATCACGGTCGAAGATATGAGCGCTAGCCTGGACCTAACCTCACCCCGGCTGTACCAGCAGCTCATTCTGCCCGCGCATCAGCAGCTCGCGGGCGCTATCCCGGCCCCAGTGATATTGCACATCTGCGGCTCGAACACCCGTATATTGAAGTTGCTGCATCAGGCGGGCGCCGAGGCGCTGAGCTTGGAAGACCGGACCGATCTGGTGCAGGCTGTAGGCGCCGGCGATTGCGCCATTATAGGCGGTGTGGCCCCGGTAGAAGTGCTGTTGAGAGGAACTCCGGAAAGCGTCCGGCGCGCCTCAGAAGAATCTCTGGCAGCAGGCGTACATCTGCTGGCGCCCGGGTGCGGCCTGGCCCCTTTGACGCCGCTCGAAAACTTGCAGGAGATGGTGCGTGTCGCGCGGCGCTGGACTGCTTGAGGGCGCGGAGGTCATCGTCGAGGGCGCCGGCTTGGCGCCGGAGATGGCAGAGGCAGTCCGCTACCTCGGCTACCCCGCATCGGCTGTCCCGGATGCCCGTATAGTCGCGCGGTTGCAGGAGGCTTGGAAGCGGGCGGCCAGTCGAGCCAGGCCCCGCGGCATCTATCACATTTACCCAGTGATTGCAGCCAGCGCCCACCGCCTGGAGCTGGCGCCAGAGGCAGTCTTCACCGGGCGAATAGGCGAGTTCCTGGGGGAAGTGGACAGAGTGGCGGTGTTCGTGGCCACGGCCGGGCCCGAGCTCGTCGAAATGGCCCAAGAGGCCATGCGGGCCGGCGATATGCTGGGAGGGCTTGCCCTGGATGCGCTCGGTTCCGCGCTGGCGGAGGCCATGGTGCAAAGGCTGGCCCAAGACCTCCGCGGGCGACTCAAGCCTGGAGAGGCTGCCACGCTGCCTTACAGCCCGGGCTATTGCGGTATTCCCCTCAGCGACCAACGCAAGCTTTTCCACCTGGTGGATGCCTCGCGGGTCGGCGTCGAATTGCTACCCTCGCTCGTCATGCGGCCGCTGAAATCGGTTTCTGGTCTGATCGGTATCGGTGGCGCAGAGCGCGTGCGCGCCTTGGGCAATCCTTGCGAGCGTTGCCCGCTGACTAATTGCCGCATGCGCCGCTAATTGAGTCTGAACTACCGCGGATAGGGGTGCCCGTGCAAGCCCGCCAGAGCGCGGTAAATCTGTTCAGCCACTATTACCCGGGCCAGCTCATGGGGCAAGGTCAAGGCGGACAAGGACCAAAGCACATCCGCGCGTTCACGCCATCCCGCGGGGAAACCTTCGGGGCCGCCCACCAGAAACGCCAAGTCCTGACCGCGCAGTTCGGCTTCGCGCATCATTTCCCTGAACGCGGCTGAATCCAGCGAGCGCCCCGCGGGCTCGAGCAGGATCTTGCGTGCATCGCAATAACGCGACCAGAACTCATCTCGCCGGGGATCAATTTCCCTCATTTCGCATCGCACCCAACGCGAGGCGCGCTTCAAGTACTCGGCAGCAACGGCGTTCAAATGCGGATCACGCGGCTTGCCGATGTAGCAAAGCCAAATTCTCATCGCATCAAAACCGGCCCGCCGCTTTCGGTCATCGCGCGCAAGATCGCTTCCTTGCGCTGGTGGGCGAGCTCGACCGCCTTGCCCAGCCACAGCCGATACAGCAGCACGCCCAGCAAGGCGGCCAGCGCAAGCTGGATGAGGAACGCTGTCTGGCTGGCCAGCGCGTATCGGAACCAATAAGCCAGTCCGATGGGCGCTCCCAGCAAAGGATAAACAACCAGAACCAGAAGCTGAAAACGCCCCGCCGATGCACGCGCCCAAGACTGCTCGGGATCCACCGGCCGCGGCAGCCACACCGAGCTCAGGTTTCCTGCCGCCAGCAAATAAAGGCTAAGGGACAACGTGACGGCGTAGGTTTCCGCCACCTTGGCCCAGCCTGTTCTCACTCCCAGCAAGGCACAGATTCCCAGCACGAAGCTGACCTCCACGAAGGCGAGCATGGCCCCGGCGATGTTCTTTGCCTGAATCACGCGGCGCAGCGGCACGGGCGCGATAAACCAGAACTGCACAGCGGCGCGATCCATGCCAAAAGCATTCCAGAACAGAATGTCAGCCAGCAGCAAGACCGCATACGTTGCCACCAAAATCGGGTAGTTTTCCCAAAATAGGCCCCGGTGCCGCACCAAGGGCAGCCAAATCAAGAAGCCAAAGCTAAAGCCCATCAGGAAGACCAGCCGGAAACGGGGCGAGCGCGCCAGCGAGCGCAGCTCCTTTTCCACCATCACGCCCAGCGGATCGCCCAGCCAACAGCTCAACAGGCCCACCTGCTGACGGTCACGGCTGAGCTCACGCGGCCTGCGATCGGCGCCTGTCGCGGCCCAAGCCTGGCCCGCACGCAGCACGCGTTGGAATTGCGTGCGCCCGAAGATATAGGCCGCAGCCATCCACACCCCAGCCAGGGCCCAATCCTGCGGACCGAACCAGCCGATGCTCAGGCGGCCGAAACAAACCCAGGGCCAGTAGACCGGCGGCGCGCGCAGCGCGACCTCCCGCAGGAATCCCGGAGGACCCGCTAACAGCAGCAGTTGTGGCGTCGCCGCCGCCAGCACAAGCACGAAGGCAGCCAGTTCCCGAACCCCGCGGCGTGCAAACAATCCCTCTAGCAAACCACGCAATCCGGCGCTCAGCAGGAGGTTGAATAGCGCGAACAAGGGCAACGCAAGCAGCGGAGACCATCGGGGCACAGCCGGATTGCGCAGCAAGCCGAGCACGCTGCCGGCCAGTACCAGGCTCATCTCGGGCGTTGTAACCAGCCGCAGCAGCACCTCGGCTTGGAACAGGGCGTTCTCGGGCACAGGATAAACCGCTAGCCGGCGCAGGTCCAGCGCAGCCCCCAAGCTGGCAGTTATCAGTGGCGCCAACTGCCAGTACAGGAATACCGACAACAAGCCCCAGGGCACCACTAGGGCCAGTTGCTGCCTGGATGGCTCGGCCAGCAGGACGGCGGCGCCCAGCGCCATTGCCGTCCACAATCCATACCACAGCAAGGCCGCGAGGGCAGCCAGCCACCGGCCCCAGGCGCCTTCGCTAACGCGCAAATTGGCCACGCTGCGCCACTGCGCCCACAGGATGACACGTAGCAAGGGGACAGCGCTTCTCACAGCCATTCCAGTTTGTGGCCGCTTTGGGCAGCGCCCACCACCCGCACAAAGACGTCCTCCAGGCTTTCCGCAGCCTGACGCAGCTCGCTCACCCCAGCTTCCAACAGAAGCCGTCCCTGGTGAAGTATCGCTACGCGATCACAAAGGCGCTCCACCACTTCCAGCACGTGTGAGGTGAGGAACACCGTTGCCCCGCGGCGCACCTGTGCGGCCAGCAAATCCTTCATCAGCCGCGCGCCGATGGCATCCACCCCCTCAAAAGGCTCATCCAGCAACAACAGCTCCGGGCGATGGATCAAGGCGGCAGCCATCATCAATCGCTTCCGCATGCCTTTGGAGTATTCCCCAATCAGCTTGCGCGGATGCTTGTCGAGCTCGAACAGGGCGAGCAGCTCCGCGGCGCGATGGGCGGCCACTTCCCCGCCGAGACCATAAAGGCGAGCGGCAAACTGGAGGAACTCGGCGCCCGTAAGACGGTCGAATAGCAAGGAGTCCTCGGGGACCACACCGATGCGACGCTTGACCTCAAAGGCCTTTCCCGGCATCGGCAGTCCCAGCAGGCGTACGGAACCGGCGCTGGGCGCCGTCAAGCCGATCAAGATGCGGATGGTGGTGGTCTTGCCGGCGCCGTTGGGGCCGAGGAAACCGAAAAAGCAGCCGGAGGGAACCACCAGGTTCAAACCGTCTAAGGCGACCTTGCCACCATAGCATTTGCGCAAGCCCTGTAACTCGATGGCAGGCGGCCGGTTGCTAGCAGAGGCGCACATAAAGGGGCGTTATTAAACTCATCGTACTCCGGGATGAAGTTTCCGGTCTGCCCTGCCGATACAACAAACGTGAGCCTGGCAGCCAGCCGTAACGTGGACTGCCGCCAGCAGGCCCTGAAGTGTTTGGATCGCCTGCCTCCCTTTTCCCCTATCTTGAACCGCTTGTTGGCTTCTTTGGCCCGCGATGACACTTCCGTGGCCGAAATGGCGAGCCTTATCGAAAAGGACACCGTGCTGACGGGCAACGTCCTGCGCCTGGTCAATTCGGCTCTTTACGGGCTGAAGGGAAGCGTAACTTCAGTGCGCCACGCGGTGGCCATCCTAGGTCTGGTCAAGCTGCGCAACCTCATGCTGGGCCTTTCCATCTCCCGGCTGTGGCGCCACATTAAGACCCCCGCCGGGTTCTCTGCGGCGGCTTTCAACATGCATTCGGTAGCCGTGGCCATCCTATCGGACCTTTTGGTGGAGGTTGTGCCGGCGCCTTACCCAGAGGGTGCTTTCGTAGGCGGCTTGCTGCACGATGTGGGCAAGCTGGTGATGGCCATCGGGTTGCCCCACGAGTACACCTTAGTGATCAGGATGCTTCAAAGTTCTCAGTGCGCGTGGGTGGAGTGCGACCGACGCGTTTTCGGCACTGATCACGCAGAGCTTTCAGCCGACGTGCTCCAGCGCTGGGAGCTGCCCGCGCCGGTCCAACAAGCTGTGCGCTTCCACCACGCGCCCGAGCTGGCTAACCATGGCAAGCTGGATCTGGCGCACCTGATCCAGGCCGCCGATTTGCTGGCTGGAGACTTGGGCCACACCATGTTACCCCCTGGCGTGGAGCCGGTGCACACAGCCACGCGCGCTATCGCAGCCCTGGGTGTCACAGACGCCCTCCCCGCCTTGCTGGAACGATTCCGGGCCGAATTCGATGTAATCCGTGAGCTGTTCGGCTAAGGGACCCTTAAGAAGACAGCTCACTTCACTGTGGCGTCCAGGGGCAAACCGACCTTCTCGTACAGCTTCTTTCGCCCCTCCTTGTCGCCCTTGGCGATGTCCCAAGCGATTTCCGCCACCCTCTCAGCGTGCTCGCGCGGCACCACTACCACACCATCGCCGTCAGCCACGATGAAATCACCCGGCCGCACGAGCACACCACCCACCACCACCGGACGGTTGATGGCGGCCGCTTCGATGCGCCCGGGGCGGGTTCCTCCACCCACATACTTCGAGTAAACCGGGATGCGTTGCAACACCAGCTCATCGGAATCACGACACGGGCCGTTAGTAATCACGCCGACCGCACCCCGCGAGCGCCAGTTCAAAGCATTGTTTGAACCGATAAAACCGGTGTTCTCGATCCCTTGAGCGTCAATCACCACCACATGGCCGGGCCTCAAGATGCGCGAGAACAGCTCAGGAGCATAGTTCTGATACCACTGGCTGTGCCACTTGCGGAACTGCTCATAAGGCATTTGTGACGCCGGCGGGCGATTGGTCGGCACATATTGGTAAGTCACCGCCACGCCGTATATGCGATGGGATAACTTGTCCGTACTGTCTCGCCACAGAGGCCGGATGTCGTGATCCATCACGCCAATATCTTGCAGCCCGATGGCCTGCATGGCGTCTATGACGTCGCTTACCCGCAAGCCCTGGTACTTCTTGACCAGGAGCATGGGATCTTCGTCGCTGGTATCCCGGTACTGGAGAAGGTTGGCTCCTTTGCGAAGCTGCTCATCGGTTAACTGCGGAGCCTGCTGGGTCAAAGCGGCCGCACAAGATACGAGCCACACCGTCACTGCGCGCTTCATGTGGCTTAATGTACCACAGGGCGACCGAATGAGCGCTGTTGCTACTTGTCCGTCAGCGCCGCCACGCCGGGCAAGACCAAACCGGAGAGGAACTCCAAAGAAGCTCCCCCGCCGGTCGAGATGTGCGAGATCTTATCCGCGACCCCCGCAGCCTTGATCGCCTTCTCAGAATCACCGCCTCCAACCACAGACAGCGCTCCCGAGGCCGCCACCGCCTTGGCCAGCGCCACCGTACCGGCATCGAACGGCGGCTTCTCGAACACGCCCATAGGCCCATTCCAAATGATGCTCTTGGCCCGGGCGATTTCAGCCGAGTAAAGCTCGATGGTCTTGGGGCCGATGTCCACGCCCGCCATCCCGTCGGGTATGGTCTCAACCACTCGGGATGGGGCGCCGGCTTCAACCTTCTCCGCCACCACATGGTCTACGGGGAGCATCAGCTTGTCGCCGGCTTTGGCCATCAGCTCGCGAGCCAAATCCGCCTTGTCCGGCTCCACCAGCGAGTTGCCCACCGGCTCCCCTTTGGACAGCTTGAAGGTATAAGCCATGGCGCCGCCTATCAGCAAACGGTCCACAATCCTTAGTAAGTTTTCGATAACCTCGAGCTTGTCGGAAACCTTGGCACCTCCCAGCAGGGCGATGCAAGGGCGCGGCGGGTCCTGGGTAACTTTGGTAAGGTACTCGAGCTCCTTTTCCATCAGCAGGCCGGCGGCCGCCTTAGGCACAAAGCGGGTGATCGCTTCAGTTGAAGCGTGGGCGCGGTGAGCCGAGCCGAAGGCGTCGTTCACGTAATAATCGCAGCCCGCAGCCAACTGCCGGGCAAATTCAGCGTCATTCTTTTCCTCTTCCGGATGGAATCGGACATTCTCGAGCAGGATGACGCGGTACGGCCCAGCCTTGAGCCTTTCGACCTCAGGTCCGATGCAGTCGGGCGCCATGACTACAGTTTCGCCGAGCAGTTCCTGGAGCCGCGCAGCCACGGGCTTGAGGCTCATTTCCGGATTGGGCTTGCCTTTGGGACGCCCCAGATGGCTGGCCAGCACCAGCCGCGCGCCCCGTTCAAGCGCGTACTTGATGGTGGGCAGCGAAGCGCGAATGCGCTTGTCCGAAGTAATTTCTTTCCCTCCCGGCGCCAGGGGCACGTTAAAATCCACACGCATGAAAACCAGCTTGCCTTCGAGATCCAGATCGCGAATGGACAGTTTAGCCATTTGATCCTCTCCAAGAAACCGATGGTAGCATGCAAGCAGCCCGTACCGCCTTGCCTACTTTTCTTCGGCGGGCACACCTCTGAGATCCGGGTGGATGCCGGCGGCGCGGTAAGCTTCCAGCAAAGCTCCCACCGCAGGACCGTAGACCGCCGGGCCGCAGCAGTTCCCCGGCGTCTGCTCGATCAGTTCGATGAACCGCGCGCGAAGCAAGGCACTGCGGAATACGCCGCCCACATAGGCTATGCGCACAGCTTCAGTTGGCGCGAATAATTGCCGCCGCACACCATCCACCAGAAGTGCCAACTGGCCCGCAGCCCCCTCTAGTATCTCTCGCGCCACCTGATCGCCTTGGGCCGCCGCCCCATCCACCAGCGGCGCCAGCCCGGCAATCTGCGGGCGAGAAAATTCAGCGGTGTAGAAGCGGTGCAACAACTCGTTGGCGGAGCCAGCGCCGGTGGCTTCAAGCAGCAAGCCTCGCAGGGTGGTGGCCGGTCCCCAGCCTTCCTCCTGGCGCAGGGCGGCTCTAAGCGCCTGGCGCGTCAAATCGAACGCGCCGCCCTCATCCCCGAAGATATAGCCCCAACCTCCGGCGCGCGCCGTGCGCCCCTGCGCGTTTCGACCGAAAGCGATCGAACCGGTCCCAGCAATGACGATGATGCCCGGCCGCCCCGCGTTGGCTCCCGCCAGCGCGATTAAAGCGTCCGTGGTGACAATGAGCTGCTCGGCGTGGATCATGTGTTCGAGCAGCTCGCGCTTGTCCTCCGGGCCTCCGCTGAAGCCGAGACAGGCCGCGCGGAAGCGTATAGCGCCGGCAGTCAAGCCCGCTTGCCGGCAAGCCTCACCCACAGCTTCCTCGACAGCGCGCGTGAACTTCTCGCGACCTGCCGGCCCGCCGACATGGTTGCAAGGTCCCCCGCGGCCCATGCCCAGCACGCGCCCCGTCTCATCACCCACCACAGCCGTAGTGGCGGACTGTCCGCCGTCCACACCCAGAAACATGACCGCCTCTCACTCCTCATTCAATGCGATACAGCCGCGCCCCGTTGCGTTCCCCCAACAGGCTTACGCCCCAAACCACCGCGTTCTTGCGGAAATCCTCAGCCCCGAAGTCATTATCCCAAACCAGCAAGTAAGCCACGCCCCGCCGTTTCAACTCATAAAGCGCGGCGCGACGCAGACCTATGGGGGGCGGCAGTTCGGCTTCTTCGGGCTGCTCATTAAGCAGGCGCCACTGGCCCGAGGGCAAGCGGCCCTCCAGGCGCAAGCGTATGCGCCCTTGATCGCGCGCGCATTCCAAGATCACCTTGTCCAGCGTCTCCGGGCGCCCGAAGTCTACTTCGATAAACATGCCCGGCTGCAACACCTGCCAGCTACGCCAGCGAGTAGCCGGACTGTTATCGAAAGCCATCTGCACGTCCCAGGGGTTTGGGTGCGCGCGCAGGCGCCAGCGCGGCCGCCGCGCCAGCTCGCGGTCGGCGCAAAAAACGCGCAGCTCGCCCACGCTCCAGTGGTCAGGGCCCCCGGCATTGCACTGCACCACGCGTATGGCGGCCAGCTTGGTGGCTGGGAACCGGAAACTGATCTGCCGCTGCGGCGCGTACTCGGGGATTATTCCATGCCAGAGAATATCGCCCAGCGTGGCGTTGAAAGCAGCCTGGTAGACCACCAGCACTTCACGCGTGGTGTAAGCGTCGGGAATTTGGTTGAAGGTGAGAATCCTGGCGCCCGGGGGCGTCAAGTCCTCAATCATGCGCGCCACCGGGTAATAAGGGCTCTTCCGAGTCAGCCAGGATTCCTCCGGTTCCAGCCGCAACGCCTGGCGCACGGGGATCCGCACCAGACGCCAGGCGTTGGGGTCGCAATACAAACTGGCCAAAGCGGGCCAGCAACTGAGACCATGGGCCAGAGCCAGCCCGGCAGCGAGCCACCGCCGGCGCGCCGCCACCAGACCCATGGCCAGCGAAATGAAGGGGACAGCCGGTATCAGGAACCGCGTCCCCACGTTGCTCAAGTAAGGCAACCCGAACAACAACCCGGCACCCAGCAAACGCCGGCCCGCCGGATGCGATAAGCTGAACAGCCCCAGCGGCGCGAGCAAAAACAGGGGCCCCAAGAACCCGCACAGCACAGCTCCCCGCACGGTAACTTCCAAAGGTATTTCCCAATGGCTGCGCAGGCCGATATAGTTACGCATGTGATGCAGGTATTCCTGCTCGAAGGAAATGTGCACATAGGGATTGGGGAAGCAGCGGTTGAAAAACGGAGAGAAGGGATTGTTGAGCCAGATCCAGTTTTTCGCCAGCCAGGGCACAACCGGAATGGCCGCGCAAAACAAGAGCGGAAGCAGCGCCCTGCGCAAGGCCCGCCAGTCCCGTCGAAGCTTCCAGCTTATGAATGCCGCCGCGTAAAGGCCTCCTACAAAAGCGGTGTATTTAGCGGCATAACAAAAGCCGGCCACCAACCCGATCAACGCAGGCAAGCGCTCTTGGCGGTCGGCGTCCCATATCTCGACAAGATAAAAAACCACAAAGAGCAGGTAAGCCGTAGCCACGTCAATGTAAGCGGTGCTGCCGTCCTGGCCTATCACAGGGCTGAGGAAAGTGAAAAGGGCCGCCGCTGCTCCCGCCGGAGCAAATTCAAAGCGCCGCGCATAAGCCAGCATGGCGCTAGGCAGCGCAATCAGAAACGCAAAATGCACCAGGGCTCCGGCCGAGTGCCGGCCGATCGAGAACGCGAACAGGTAAAGCATCTCGATGCCCTGGGAAAGGTTCGCGTACATGTTGGTGGTAATGGGCTGGAAGCCGTGGTGCCGCAAGTAGCGGGCCACCAGGCCCAAGTGGTACGCGCTGCCGTCCGGGCTCATCTCCGGCGCCATGGCGTTGAAGAAGTAAAGCACCGCAAACGGGGCAGCCAGCGCAAACACGAGTCGTTTCCAGTAGCCGGACAATGGGGCCAGCGGGACACCCGACGGTCGGAACCAGCCTCGCCAGAGCGTCGCAGCAATAACCAGCAAGCCGAATGTTTGAAAAACACCCTTGCGCGCCACTCCGAGCGTGGCGGCCAAGAAGACCAGTTGACTTAAGCAAGCGGCTCCGGCGGCCAGCGCAAACAGCGGTTCCTCCTGGCGACGAAAACACAACCCCAGCGTCCGCAAGAGCAGATTGCCCAACGCCAGGCAGAGGCCTACGGTCAGAAGGGCGCCGAAGAGAATGTAAAACGCCTGCGGCATCAGAGGACCGGCAAAGGCGAACTCATTCGAGGAACCCCGCGCTCTTGAGGATGAAACCGAGTCTGGCTCCGTCCTGCGGGGCTAGCCAAGGCTTGTCAACCTCGAGCGCGACGTAATTGTGGAAGTCCGTGCGCAACCATTCAGCCGGAACAGGCTTCTCAAAACGGTACTCGCCACCCTTGTCGTACCGCGTTCTCTCGAGCAGATTCCCGTTGATAGCAACCGAGAGCACGACCGGCCCACGCTGGGCGAAGGTCACTTCCGGGATGGCGAACTCCATGACAAACCGCAGGTGCTGCTTGGACTCCAGGCGAAACATAAGCTCCGCCCGCGGCTCCACCCACCGCCAGGTACCGGCCTCCAGGTGGGGACTGACGCCGCGCACAAAGTGCGCCTCGGCGCTGGGAGCATTCATGGCCACGAAATGCGTGACCGGGCTGGGCTCGGGGCCCCTCAGGGGACAGCGCTGCACAGGTGGAGCGTAGGTATCCGGAATACTGGTGCAGCTAGCAAGCAGCAGAAGCAACGACAGCATGCTGAGCAGACGCCACACGCAATAGCGAGTATAGCCAAGGCCAGCGCCGCACTTCCACTGCGCGGCCGCAGCCATCACCGCATCCCCGCCACTTGATAAAATGTGCGGGCTATGACACGCAAAGAATTTCTCAGAGCAGGCCTGGCTGCACCGGCTATCCTCACCCAGGCGCGCCAGCGCCGCAGCCTGGTCTTCATTCTCACCGACGACCACCGTTATGACATGATGAGCTGCGCCGGTCATCCCTTCGTCAAGACCCCGAACCTTGACCGACTGGCCCGTGGCGGCATTCTCTTCCGCAATGCTTTTGTCACCACTTCGTTGTGCTCGCCATCCCGCGCTTCGATATTGACCGGCCTCTACGTGCACGCCCACGGAGTAACCGACAACGTTACGCCCCTGCCTGCTCATCTGGTGACCTTCCCGCAAATATTGCAGAAGCACGGCTACCGGACGGCATTGATCGGCAAGTGGCACATGGGGGGTGAATCCGATGAGCCGCGGCCAGGTTTTGACCGCTGGGTAAGTTTCCGCGGCCAGGGTCAGTACTGGAACCCGGTTATCAACTTCGATGGCCAGCGACGCCAGGTCAAAGGCTATGTGACCGACATCCTCACCGAGGAGGCTCTGAAATTCATCGAAGAAAACGCGGGGCGACCTTTTCTGCTCTACCTGGGTCACAAGGCCGTGCATCACGAGTTCTATCCCGCCGAACGGCACAAGCAGCTCTACTCAGACGTTCCCCTGCCCTACCCCAAGTCTATGGCCAACACGGAGGAAAACTACCGCGGCAAGCCCGATTGGGTGCGCCGACAGCGTAACTCTTGGCACGGCGTAGACGGCATGTACGACCATAAGATACCCTTCGAGCAGTTCTACCGAGATTACTGTCGTACTCTGATGGCGGTGGATGAAAGCGTGGCCCGCATCCTCGGAGCTCTGGAGGAAAAGAAACTGCTCAACGATACGCTGATCATCTATATGGGCGACAACGGTTTCATGTTCGGTGAACACGGGTTGATTGACAAGCGCGCGATGTACGAGCCCTCGATACGCGTGCCCATGATTGCGCACTGCCCGGACTTGTTTGAGGGCAATCGACGGGTGGAAGGAATGGCCCTGAACATTGACATTTGCCCCACCATGCTGGACGCCGCCGGCCTTCCCGTGCCCCCCGGTTTGCACGGCCGCTCGCTGCTACCGCTGGCGCGCGGCGCCGCCGAGTGGCGCACCGAGTTCGTCTACGAATACTACTGGGAACGGGACTTCCCGCAGACCCCTACCGTCATCGGCCTGCGCACCGACCGCTACAGCTTCATGCAATATCACGGCATCTGGGATCTTGACGAACTTTATGACGTACAGAAGGACCCCGAGCAAATGAACAACCTGCTCGCTCAAGTGCGCATTACCACTCAGGCCGGGCGATTGTTCAATCAAATCAAGGACCCGGAGCTCAAGAAGCTGGTGGCCGACTTGCAACAACGGCTCTGGAAAATCCTCGCCGAGACGGGAGGTCGCCGCGAGCCGAGCTGGAAAGCCTGAAGGCCCAGCTCAGCGCCCTTTCATCTCGAAAGCGTAACGCCCGGAACCTGCCTCCAGGATAATCTCGCTTGGGGTCTGCCGCGCGCCGCTCAGGCCGGGAGCGCCGGGAACGTATTGATCCCCTTTCCAGATCACGCGACCAGACTCGGCAATTTCGATCTCCTGCCAGTTGTTGAGCTTGGGCAAGTGTATCTCGGCCGTGCTGCCCACCGGGATGGCCACCTCCAAGCGGAAACTTTCCGGCGTGCGACTCCACCTGGAGAGCACCTGCCCCCGCAAGGTCTCAGTTTCGCCTGAAGCCCATTGCAGATCGCGCACTGCTCCAGGGACTATGCGGATCCGTTCGAAGCCGGGATGTTCCGGATCCAGGTCAATACCCGCCAGCGCCTTGTAGAACCAGGCTCCCACGCTTCCGAACATGGGATGGTTATGAGAGTTCATGCCGGGGCCGGTCTTGTTCTGCCAGAGCTCCCACAGTGTGGTGGCGCCGTTTTCCACCATGTAGCCCCAGCTCGGATAACTGGTCTGGGTGGCCAGGTCATAAGCCAGGTGCGTCTGCCCCTGCCGGGTGAGCAACTCCATGATGTACTTGGTGCCGATGATTCCGGTGGTCAGGTGAGTGTTGTTGCGGTAGACGATGTCGTCCCGCAGATGGGAAGAAACAGCGCCCTGGCGCTGCTTGGGAGCAAGGTCCAAATACAGCGCCAAGGTGTGCGCCGTTTGCGTGCGATTGGCGTAAGTACCGTCGGGATTGAGGAACCGCTTGTTGAAAGCTTCACGGATCTCCTCGGCCAGCTTGGAGTAAGCGGCGGCATCCGCCTGGCGGCCCAGAATCTGCGCCATACGCGAGGTCAGATGGGCGCTGTAGTAATAATAGAAAGTCGAAACCAGCTCGCCCGGCGTCTTCTCAATTGGCACCCAATCGCCGTAATAGCTATAACTCAAAATGCCGTCCTTGGCCTGAGAGCGCTGGAAATCCGTCCACGCTTTGACGCCCTCGTAATGTTCCTCCAGCACACGCCGGTCGCCCTGATACAAGTACAGGTACCAGGTAATAAGGGGGTAAGCCGCGCCCCAGGCTGGATCGGCGGGCCGCCGGCCGTATTTGTGAGGCACCGTATCGGTGACGGAGCCATCCGGCCCTTGGATGTCGCGTATGTTGCGCAGAAAGTTTGTGTAGAAAGCGGCGGCGTCGTAATTCCAAAGCGTGGGCTCGGTATAAAGGTGAGCGTCCGCCATCCAACCCATGCGCTCGTCTCGCTGGTTGCAGTCGGTAGGCACACTGTGCAGGTTGCTGCGAATGCCCCACAAGATCAGATGCTGGATGCGGTTGAGAATTTGCTTGGAGGCGACGAATCCCCCGTGCGGCTTTACATCGGTATGTACGACACGCCCGCGAATGGTGTCAAGCCGCGGCGTGCCGGGAAAACCGGTGAGCTCGACGTAGCGGAAGCCATGGTAGGTAAAGCGCGGCTCCCAGACTTCCTCCTCACCGTCACCGCGCAGAATATAAGTGTCTGTTGCCCTCGCCCGCCGGATGTTTTCCACGTTGATCATGCCGTCCTCGTAAATGAGCTCGGCGTGACGGAGCCGCACAACTGTCCCGCGCGGGCCGCGTACGCGTAGCTGGCACCAGCCGGCAAAGTTCTGACCCATGTCATAAACGTAAACGCCCGGGCGCGGGTTCATCATCTTCAACGGCACAATGGTGTCGGTGACGCGGATGGGAGGCATCATTTGCGCCGAAAGCACGCCCTTGGGCGCATCCACCAGAGTGGCCGCTTGCCAGCCGGTGTCCACAAAGCCAGGGCGATCCCAGCCAGGCGCTTCCTGGCGCGCATCGTAAGTTTCACCGTCGTAAACGCTATCAGCGATAATCGGTCCCTGCCGTACCTTCCAAGTGCCGTCAGTGACGACCTCCATGCGCTGGCCGCCTTCCATCTCCACGTTAAGTTGCAGCAGGGCCGCGCGCCGGCCGAACCAGCCCTGGCCCAGCATGATGCCGATCGCGTTGGCGCCCTGGTGCAGCATTCCAGTAACGTCGTAAGCGGTGTACAGCACGCGCTTGTCAAAGGTGGTCCAGCCAGGATCTAACACGTGGTCGCCCACCTTGCGACCGTTGATGCGCAGCTCATAGTAGCCCAAGCCTGAAATGAAGACCCTGGCCCGCACCGGGCGAGCAGGCAAGTTGAACTCCTTGCGAAGCTGATTGCCCCCTCCGATCCATTTGCCTTTCCAGTCGGAAGGGTTTAACAAGCCCATGGAGAAATGAGCCGCTCGGCTATAAGGACTGGCTGCGCCGTGCGAATCCCACCAGCGCACTTTCCAGTAATAGGTGCGGCCGCTTTCTAACGGCTTGCCGCCATAGACCACGTGCGTGGATTGCGAGCCCTCGACGCGCCCGCTGTCCCAGACCTCGCCCACGTTGACTTCCGGGCGTGCCGAAACCAGAATCTGCCACGCGGTCTGGCGCTGGCCGCGCTCGGGGTGCTCCAAAACCCAGGAAAAGCGCGGGCGGGCAACGTCCACCACCTGGGGGTTGACGAGGTACTCCACACGCAAGCCGGTAGGGGCAGGCGGCTGCGCCGGCAGCGTTAGGGTCAAGCTCAGCAGCGTCCAGGTAAACTTCGCCTTCATCGCGATTCTCCAAACGTGCCAATTATATTTGAAATACGGCGGCAGCGGGCGCGGTGCCGGATTAGTCCAGCTCGAAGCTGTCCCCTCGCGCGGGAATAACGACCTCGGTTCCGTAGTGCTCCCGAATCGCCCGAGCCAGGGCCTCGGCCTGCGCAGGTTCTCCATGCACCAGAAAGACCTTCTTCAGGTTCCCGGCGACCGGCCTCATCCAAGCCAACAGCTCCTGCTGGTCGGCATGACCGCTCAGCTCGTTCAGTGTCTCGACTTCCGCACGCACTCGCATGGGTTCGCCGAATATGCGCACCTCGGGCAGTTTGTCCACCAGCTTGCGACCCAGCGTGTTGGCGGCCTGAAACCCGGTGATCAGCACCGTGTTGCGCGGGTCCTCGATATTGTTCTTCAGGTGGTGCAGGATGCGCCCCGCCTCACACATACCCGAAGCCGCAATTACGACGAACGGCCCCCGCAGCTCGTTGAGCGCTTTCGACTCGGCCACATCGCGGATCAATTTGAGCCGCTTGAAACTGAAGGGATCCGCACCTTGCTCTAGGTAGCGGTGCGTCTGCTCGTCGTACAGCTCGCCGTGCTTGCGGAAAACTTCGGTGATTTCCACCGCCAGCGGGCTGTCCAGAAAGATGGGAATGGGCGGGATACGACCCTCGTCGGCCAGTTCGTGCAAGAGCAAGATAAGCTGCTGCGCCCGACCCACGGCAAAGGCGGGCACAATCACCTTGCCTCCGCGAGCGCAAGTGCGATTGATGATGTTGGCCAGCTTGTCTTCGACCACTTCGCCGGGCTTGTGCAGTCGCGCTCCGTAGGTGCTTTCCATGATGAGGTAATCCGTCGCCGGCAAGGGCTCGGGGTCGCGCACGATGGGCAAATTGGGCCGGCCCACATCCCCGGAAAAGACCAGCCGCAAAGGACGGCCGTCGCTCTCCCAGCTCAGCAAGATGGCGGCAGATCCCAGGATGTGACCGGCTTCATAGGCTTCCCAGCTCAGCTTGTCCGCCAGCTCAATTGGCTTTCGCAAGGGAGCGCCGCGAAACAAGGGCAGCACGGCTTCTGCGTCAGCCAGGCTGTAAATCGGCTCGATCAGCCCCTGCTCGTCGGGTACGCCCAACGCGCGGCGACGATGAGCACGCTTGTTCAAGTACTCGGCGTCCTTCTCTTGCACGTGAGCCGAATCGCGCAACATGGGTCCGCACAGATCCACCGTGGCCTCAGTAGCGTGAATGAAGCCGCGGAAGCCCTGCCGCACCAGGGTGGGCAAATTGCCACTGTGATCAATATGGGCGTGCGAGAGCACCACGGCTTCGATTGATTGCGGATCGAACGGGAGAGCCGTGTTGCGCTCCCGTGCCTCTTGACGGCGCCCCTGGTAAAGCCCGCAATCCAACAAGTAGCGGCGGCCCTGGTGCTCGAGCTCGTGCATCGAGCCCGTCACCGTCTGCACGGCGCCCCAGAAGGTTACTCGCATAAACTCGTAAACTCACAGCTTAGCAAGGACGGCAAGCGCCTCCGCTCGCGGCCTCTGGCTCCGACGCGGGGTAAGGATGACGCCCGGATTCCGCGTTTGCGCCTTACTCAGAGGCACCTCAGGGCGGGCGTATAATGGAGCTTTCCTAGAGTCGCAGGTGGAAGTGTCGGCGTGCGGCACACTGCGCCTTTTAACGCAGGGAGGTCAGAAGCTATGCGGAAGTTGCGACTGGCTCTGTGCGCACTATGGCTGGTCATTTTCGGCTCGGCCGCATACGCGCAAGGCGTCACGGGCGCGATCCTGGGCACCGTGTCCGACCCCAGCGGGGCACGCGTAGCGGGGGCGTCAGTGCGGGCGATAAATACGCTGACGGGTGAGGCCCGTAGCACGCGGACCAACGAGACGGGCGAGTACCTGTTTCCGGTGCTGGCTGTCGGACGATACCGGATCGAGATCGAATTCCAGGGTTTCAAGAAGTTCGTGCGTGATGGAATCACGTTGAATGTGAACAGCAATGCGCGCGTGGATGCCGTGCTGGAAGTCGGGCAGGTGACCGAGGAGGTGAAGGTCATCGGCGACGTCCCTCTGGTGGACACGCGCCAAGTACAAGTGGGAGGCCTAGTGGACGCGCGGCGCGTGAATGAGTTGCCTCTCAACGGGCGAAACGTATATGACCTGGTCATCCTCCTGCCTGGGGTCTCCAGCGCAACGACACCTTCGGTCATGGACAACACGGGGAATTTCCTGCGCGTCAACGGCAGCCGCACTCGGCACAGCACCTTTCTGCTGGACGGCAATTTCAACAATGATCTTTACCGCAACAGCGGCAATGAAGCGCCAAACCCGGACGCAGTCGAGGAGTTCCGATTGCTAACCAGCAACTTCAGCGCCGAGTACGGCCGGAGCCCCGGGGCGGTGATCAACGTCGTCACACGGAGTGGAACCAACGAACTGCACGGGACGTGGTTCGAATTCTTGCGCAACAACAAGCTGAATGCCAGAAACTTCTTCCAGCCTACGGTCTCCCCCCTCAGACAGAACCAGTTTGGCGCCTCGCTGGGCGGCCCGATTCTCCGGGACAAACTCTTTTTCTTCACCTCCTACCAGGGCATGCGCATCCGCTCCAGCGAGTTCCGCAACGTGGCGATTACGCCCAGCGCCGCCCAGCGGGCGGGAAACCTGTCTGACCAGCCAGCGGCCCGGCAGCCCTGGGATCCCACCGTGAGCCGACCGTTTCCCGGAGGTATCATCCCCGCCAGCCGTCTGGATCCAGTGGCGCAGAACATCCTGAAGCTCGTCCCGCTGCCCAACACGGCCGACGGGCGCGTCGAATCAACCCAACCGCGCCGCCAGAGCTCCGATCAGGGTCTAGGCAAAATCGACTGGCTGTGGAGGCCCGGCCATAAGCTGTACGGGAGCTTGTTCGTGGTCAAAGGAAGAGGCTTCCAACCCTTTGGCGGAGTTTCGCAGATACCCGATTACAGCCCGGTTGACGAGATCCTCAACCAGAACAACGTGACGGTCAACGAAGATTGGATTATCAGCCCTGCCTTGCTCAATCAATTCCGGTTCGGATACACGCGCCGCTATTCGGAGAGCGCCGGGTCGGTGCGCACAAGTTGGAAGGATTTCGGTAGCAAAGTGACGCTGGGAGCTGAACCGCCACGGCCGCCGCAGATGTTCATTACGGGCTGGTGGCAGATGGGCCTATACAGCGAAGGAAATATGCCCCAGCGGAGCTACAACTGGAGCGACACCCTGAGCTGGCTGCACGGCCGGCACTCCATCAAGGCGGGGACTTGGTACCTTCTTAACCGCTTCAATGAAGTTGGGAGCTGGCTGGGGCCGGGCCAGGTCCGCTTCAATGGCGACATTACGCGGAACGCTCTGTCGGATTTCCTGCTGGGTCACGCGGGCAGTTTTCGCCAGAACAACGGCATGAACCGTGACTTCCGGTCCCAGAATTGGCATAGCTTCCTGCAAGACGACTATAAGCTCCACTCGCGCCTAACCCTGAACCTTGGGCTGCGCTATGAGCTGAACACTCCATACATTAGCTTGCAGGATGAGTTCCAGACGTTCCGTTGGTTTCAGCGCTCGACAGTTATCCCTAAGGCCCCGCTCGGCCTGGTGTTTCCCGGCGACCCGGGTGTGCCGCGCGGACTGGTGAAGACCGACAAGAACAACTTTGCTCCCCGTCTGGGCTTGGCCCTGGATTTGTTTGGCAACGGCAGAACAGCGATCAGAGCGGGTTACGGCTTCTTCTATGCGATCGGCTTCGCAAATACCATGGGCAGCGACATGCAGGGCCAGCCCTTCCTGGTCGACGTGACCGTATTTTCGACGCCCAACCTGATCGAACCTTACGCGCAAGTGCCTGGGGGAAGTCCCTTTCCATATAGGCTGGATAAAGCGAATCCAGTTTTTTCACTGCCGGTCACGGCCAGCTATCTGAACGAGAACTTTTCCACGCCGTATGTGCAGCACTACACGCTGGCCGTTGAGCAACAGGTGCTGAGGGATCTCGCGCTCACTTTGGCTTATGTGGGCAATACCTCGCGCAAACTGATCGTGCAGCGGGATGCTAACCAGCCCGTTTTCATTCCCGGCCAGTCTACGGCCGGCAACGTGAACGCGCGCCGCCCCTACCTGCCGGGAGTGATCGCTCAGATTTCAGAAACCGAAACCGCTTCCAATGCGCACTACGACTCATTCCAACTGACCGTCAACAAGCGTTTTTCAGGTGGTTTTTCGCTCCTGGCGAATTACACCCTCAGCAAATCCATCGATGAGATCTCCGACGATAAGTTCAACCCCACCGCGGTGGCACTGGTGGATTCCAACAACCGGCGCCTGGACCGCGCCGCCTCAAGCGCGGATATCCGGCATATTCTCGCCGTCAGCTACCTCTGGGAACTGCCCCGGGTGCACCGTTGGGGCGCCCTCGGCCGACAGGTGTTAAGCGGCTGGCAGTGGAACGGCATTGCCCGCTTCCAGTCCGGCTCGGCCCTCACGGTCGTCTCCGGCCGGGACACCAACTTGAACGGCAATAACAACGACCGCCCGGACTTGGTGGGAAACCCGGTGTTGTCGTCACACCGGCCTCGAGCCGAGCGCATCGCGCAGTATTTCAATCCTAGGGCGTTTGTCACTGCCCCCACGGGAACTTCGGGCACGGCGGGGCGCAGCCTTTTCTACGGACCCGGCGCGGTGAACTGGGACGTAGGTTTCTTCAAGAATTTCACCCTCCGGGAGAAGCAAAAACTGCAATTTCGCGCCGAGATGTTCAACTTCCCGAACCGGGTGAACCTGGGCGATCCGAATTTGAACCTCAGCAACCAGAACGTGGGGCGCATTCTCAGCGCCGGCGCAGCCCGGGTGGCTCAGTTCGGGCTCAAGTATAGTTTTTAGAGACACAAATGAAATGACGCAGCCAGCCTCCTATTACAGCCGGCGGCGTGGCGTGTCGTTCCTTACAGGCCCCCGTGGTCCCACTCCCGCATTAGCGACCTTGCCACCACACCGGCCATCCCGACTCTCAGCTCGTAGTTCCCGGCTATAATCGGGTTTGTGTTCTCCCACTGAGCAACTCATGCAGGCCCGTCCGGTGGCCGCCTCAAAGGATGGGTTGCGGAAGCGGGTTATGGCGCCAACGTCCACCAAGTCGTTTGCAGTGCATGTGACACTAGCCCTGGCTCTGCTCGCTGCCGGCTGGCCTCTCTCCGCGCAAAACGCGACTGTGGCTGGCGAAGTGAGCCTGCCCTACCCCACGCTGACCAATCTGTCCATCGAGTGGAAAATCGAGGGGGACGACAATCTCAACAGCGTAGTCTACGTGCAATACCGCAAAGCGGGCGAGCAGCAATGGCGGCAAGCCATGCCCCTGCGACGCGTGCCCGCCGGAGAGAGCCGCGGAACTACCCCCATCTTTCGCTGGGAGAACAAGCATTCCGGCTCCGTCTTCGATTTGCAGCCTAACACTGTTTACGAGATTCGTCTCCGGCTGGTGGACCCCGATGGCGGGGACGAAGAACGCATCGTGCAGGCGCGCACTCGCCCCGTGCCGCGGGCGCCCGCCGACGCTACCGTCCGCAGGGCGGGACCTGGGCAACTGGATCAAGCCCACCCGGGCGAAATCATTCTGCTGGAACCAGGCGAGTATGGCCAGTTTGTCGCCCCTCGCGACGGAACGCCGGACAGGCCCATCGTTTACCGCTCCGAGGACGGCGGCGCCGTTTTTGAATCCATTTCCCTCAGCGGCCGGAAGTACGTTTACCTGGAAGGTCTCACCGTTCGCTCGGAGGGGACGGCCATCAACCTGAACAACACCGAAGGTTGCGTGGTGAGGCGTTGTCGTATCCGCGCCGTATACGGAATACGGGCTTCTTCTCCGCCCGGGGCCAGGAACGCTTATATCGCTGACAACGTGATCGAGGGGCCCACCCCCTGGGCAAGCGCCGCCATGGGCGCCAACGGCGATAACGTGGGCGAAGGCATACAAATTACCGGCCCTGGCAATGTGATCGCTTATAACCGGGTCAGCGGCTATCGTGACGGCATTTCGCTGATGGAAGACAGCCGCGCCTACGAGCAAGTAAGCGTGGACATTTACGGCAACGACATTTCCGTAGGCGCCGACGACGGCATCGAGGCTGACTTCTGCTTCCACAACTGCCGCATCCTTCGCAACCGCCTGACCAACTGCTTCACCGGCTTGAGCTCCCAGCCGGGCCTGGGCGGGCCTACTTACTTCATCCGCAACGTGATGTATAACCTCACTTACGTCCCCTTCAAGCTGCATCGCTTCAGCCAAGGCGACGTGATCCTGCACAACACCACCGTCAAGGTAGGCGACGGCATGGCGTGTTTCAGTTCCGAGCCTTTTGATTACGCCTTGTTCCGCAACAACCTTTCCATCGGCGGCCCGCCGGGCGAACAGCGCTACGGCAACTACAGCGCAGGTATAGGCCTGGCGGCCAACATGAGCAACCCAGGCCCGCATTGCGATTTCGATTACGACGCCGTAGGCACGCTGGCCACGCCCTTCCGTGCCCGCATCGGCCGGCTGGACTTTTTTCAGGTGGAGCCGCACGGCATGAAAGTCGAGTTCGAGGAGGTTTTCGAAAACGTTGAGTTCCCCTTACCGGCTCTTCCTGAGCGGGAACCTGCGGACCTCCGACCCCGGCCGGGCTCGGCCGTGGTGGACGCCGCGCTTCGGCTGCCCAACATCAACGATGATTTTCTGGGCGAGGGGCCTGACATCGGGGCCTATGAAGCAGGCCAGCCCTTGCCGCACTACGGGCCTCGTCCGGAATGGCTGGACGAAGAAACTCAGCTTCAGGAGGTGGCTCGGCTTGGCCTTACGCCAAGGCAGCCCGTCTTGAGCAGGCTGGCTGCCACCTGGCTGCTTCAGCGGCCACCTTTTGCCTCAAGTTGTCGCCCGAGTTGGAGGCCTCTTCAATAACCGGCAGGCCGTCGTTTACGATCGCACCACGGTTATGGCGGCGAACCCTTCCTCCGGGGTGGGCGGCACCAGCTTGGCAGCCATGCGTTCCAAGGCTTCCTCCGGTACTACGCGCTGCCGCTGACGGTTGCGCTGCTTGCATACTTCCAGGGGCACGTCGAAAAACAAAGCCTCCACCGGGCAGTTGAACAACCGCCCCATTTGCAAGTAAGGACGCCGTTCCTGCGGCGTCAGATGGGTGGCGTCCACGTAAGTCACCGGGCGTCCGATGGCGATGCGGTGATAAAGCAGGTAACGCAAGGTCACAAATACGCGCGCGTGAATGGTCTGGTCGGTTTCGTCATCAGCCAGCAACTTGCGGATGGCATCGGAGGAAAGCGTAGGCAAGCCACGCTGCTCCAAATAGGTGGACTTGCCTGACCCGGGCAATCCGACCACCACCACGATGCGGGAGCGCGCCTGCGGAGGCAGCGGCTTTCCTGGCATTGGCACCGACATGAGCCGAAAATTCGAGCTTAGCGCGGAAAGCACTCACCGGTTAAGGCCGACCGCAGCTTGAGCCGGAACGAACTCCACGCCTTCCCAGCGCGCCACCACGGCCGTAGCCAGGCAGTTGCCAAGTACGTTGACCGAGGTACGAACCATGTCCATGACAGCGTCAATACCCAGCAGCACCGCCACCCCTTCGCCGGGCAGCCCGAAGCTGCTCACCGTTGCCGCCAAAACCACCAGTGCCGCTCGCGGGACGCCCGCCACGCCCTTGCTGGTCAGCATCAGAGTTAGCATCATGAGCAGTTGCTGGCCCAGACTCAAGTGCACACCTGCCGCCTGCGCCACAAATAGCGAGGCCAGCGACAAGTAAAGTGTGGTGCCGTCCAGGTTGAAGCTATAGCCGGTGGGGATGACGAAGGCCACGATATGTTTGGGCACGCCGAAAGACTCCATGTTTTGGAGCGCCCTGGGCAAAGCGGCCTCGCTGGAGGCGGTCGAGAACGCGATCAGGAAAGGCTCGCGCACGGCCTCATAGAAAGGTTTCAGCGGGACCCGCGTCAGAGCAATGACAGGGCCCAGCACGCCCACGATAAAGAAGGCCTGCGCTGCATACATGGTGAGCACCAGCTTGCCCAAGCCCACCAACACGGCGAAGCCTTTGCTCCCCACAGTCGAGGCCATAGCTGCCCCCACGCCCACCGGCGCCAAATACATCACATAACGCGTGTACTGGAACATTACCTCGGCAAGCGAGGCGGTGAAGTCCACCACCGGGCGGGCCTTGGGCCCGATAGCCGCGCAGGCCGCCCCGAACAGCAATGCAAAAACCACAATCTGTAACACCTCGCCCCGCGCCATAGCCTCAATAATGCTGGCCGGGAAAACGTGCTCCAGCACCCCGCTCAGCGTCGGCGGGGGAGGCTTCAAAGCAGCCTCTTCGGCGGTCTTTTCGAGCAGGATACCTTCGCCCGGCCGGACCAAATTCACGGCCGCCAGGCCCAGAAACAGCGCGATCGTAGTTACGATTTCGAAGTAGATGATGGCCTTCAAACCAATCCGCCCCATTTGCTTGGGGCTGCCCGTGCCGGCGATCCCGTAGACCAGCGTGGCGAACAACAACGGCGCGATGATGGACTTGATCAGCCGCAAGAAGATCACACTCAGCAGCGACAAGCGCGTGGCAAAATGCGGCGCGGCGACGCCCAGTACGATGCCCGCCGCCATCCCCAGGAAAATCCAGCCGGTCAAGGAAAGCCGCTTCACCGCTCCCCCCACTTCAGTTTTTGGCGCAAGACATCGAAGAACAGCGAACGCGGCGGCCGGATCAACTGCAAGCACTGCGTCGAACTGCGGCAAATCACCTGATCCATGTGGCGCAACGGCTCACCCACTTGCCCGTCAATGGTGAGGTACGTATCCCCGTCGGCCGCGCGGTTGACGATGCGGATGACGCTGCTGTCGGGCACGATCACGGGGCGATTGGTCAGCATGTGCGGACAGATGGGAGTCAGGCATAACGCCGCCACGCGCGGGAAAATGATGGGTCCGCCGGCTGAGAGCGAATAGGCCGTCGAACCTGTGGGAGTAGCCACGATCAGCCCGTCCGCCTTGTACGCGCACACAAAGTGAGCGTCCACGTAAGTTTCCAGATCAATCATGCGCGCAATCGAGGCCTTGGTCAGCACCACGTCGTTCAGAGCCTCATACTCGGAGACCGTCTGCTCGTTTCGCACTACCTCGCAGTGCAACATGCGCCGCCGGCCGATGCGGTGCCCGCCGCGCAAGGCGCGCTCCAGCTCGGGATACAGCTCATCAATGCTGATTGCGGTCAGGAAGCCCAGCCCGCCTACATTCACAGGGAAAAGCGGTATGTCGCGCCCGCGCAAAGCCCGCGCCGCGGCCAGCAACGTGCCGTCGCCTCCCAGCACAATCAGAAGCTGGCAACCCTCCGGCACGTGCTCGCGAGGCAGGCTTTCCGCGCTCCCCAGATAGGCGGCCGTAGGCGGATCCCAGCGCACTTCAATATTGCGCGCGCGCAGCCACTCGACCAGCTCCGGCACCACTTGGGCCGCCCGGGCCACGCCCGGCTTGGAAATGATCCCCACTACCCTAACGTCTGGCATGCAGCAGAAACTCCCGGTTGCCCTCCGCCCCGCGAATGGGACTTTCCATACATTCAACCTGAAAACTCAGGGCGGACAACGCTTGCTCAACCTTGCGGCAAGCCGCTTGTTGCAACTCCGGCTCTCGCACTACGCCGCCCTTGCCCACTTGCCCGCGTCCAACCTCGAACTGCGGCTTGACAAGTATAACCATTTCCCCTTCCGGCTTCAGCAGCGCCGCCAGTGCGGGCAAGATCAGCGTCACGGAAATGAAGCTTACGTCGCAAACCGCCAGATCCACCGGCTCGGGTACGTGCGTGCGGCTCAAATAGCGCGCATTGACGCCCTCGCAAAGCACGACGCGGGGATCGCCGCGCAGCTTCCAGTCCAGTTGACCCTTGCCCACATCTACGGCGTAAACCCGCCGCGCGCCGCGTTGTAGGAGGCAGTCAGTGAAACCGCCGGTGGAGGCGCCCACATCCAGGCAAATCTTCCCTTCGACTACAATGCCGAAATGATCCAGGGCCGCCGCCAGCTTCAATCCGCCCCGGCTCACGTAAGGCATCGGCTGCAAGACTTCGAGCCGGCTCGTCGGACTCACCGGGCTGCCGGGCTTGTCCACCTTATGGCCGTTCACCAGCACCTTGCCCGCCATTATCAGGGCCCGCGCCTTGCTCCGGCTCTCAACCAGCCCGCGTTCCACCAGCAATTGATCCAGCCTTTGACGGCTCACCGGTCGCGACGGACGATAAACGTTGCCAGTTCCCGCAAGCGGCGAGCACGCTCGCCGAAGCCCTCCAGAGCGTGCAGGGCAGCAGCCAGCTCTTGCTCGGCCATCCGGTGCGAAGCCGGCACCCCATAGACGGCTGGAAAGGTGATCTTGTGGTGTTGGGCGTCTTTTCCCGCCGTCTTGCCCAGAGTTTCCGAAGACTGCTCCACATCGAGCAGATCGTCCACGATCTGAAAGGCCAGCCCGATGTGGCGGCCGAATTCAGTGAGAGTCTCCAGCTCCGGCTCGCCAGCGCCAGCGCAGATGGCGCCCATGCGCACGCTGGCGGTCAGCAGAGCTCCCGTCTTGGCGCGGTGGATGGTCTCCAGCAGCTCAGCGTTGGGCGGCTTCCGCTCACCTTCCAGATCCGCTACCTGCCCGGCGATCATGCCGCCCACAGTGCCTGCGGCCAGAGAGAGCTCTTCGATCAGGCGCGTTCTGGTTGAGGCGCTGAGTGAGTCGGCGCCAGCCAGCACCCGGAAGGCCAGCGTCAAAAGCGCATCCCCGGCCAGAATGGCGATCGCCTCGCCGAACTGCTTGTGACAGGTTGGCCTGCCCCGCCGCCAGTCATCATTGTCCAGCGCGGGCAGATCGTCGTGAATCAGCGAGTAGGTATGGATAAGTTCCAAAGCGCAAGCTGCGGCTTCGGCCCCCGGCGCCTTTTCCGCCAGGCACTCAGCCGCAGCCAGGCAAATAACAGGTCGGATGCGTTTGCCCCCTGCGAACACGCTGTAACGCATGGCGCGGTGTATGGATTCGGGCGGCTGCGTCTCCGGGGGCAGCCAGCGGTCCAGTTCAGCTTCTATGCGTTTGCGCTGCTCCTCCAGGTAGGCGGTGAAATCAGCCTCGGACTTCAAGACCGGCCGGCTGTGATGGCGGTGCGAGGTCATGTCTTCTCCGGCCGGAACGGCTCCACCTGAATGCGCCCTTCACGTTTGGCAAGAATTTCGACCCGCGTTTCGGCCTCTTCCAGTTGCTTGCGGCAAGCCTCTGAAAGCGCTACCCCTTTCTCGTAAAGCTCCAGAGCCCGCTCGAGCGGCAGCTCGCCGCTCTCCAGTTCCTTGACGGTCTTTTCCAGCTCCTCCAAGCAGGCTTCAAAACTCAGTCCGGGCGGCTTTTGTTCGGGCGCTTCAGCCATCGAGCATATTGTAAAACGCGGGCGGCCCGCTCGCGGCGCTCTTCAGCTCAAGCGGGCGCGTACCTTGTCGCTGAGAATCTTACCATCCACCCGCTTGCCAGCCAGACGGGCTTGCGCAGCCTTCATTACGGCGCCCATTTGCTTGACTGAGGTAGCGCCGGTCTCCGCCAAGGCAGCCTCTATAGCCGCTTCCATCTCCTCTTCTGTAGCCGCAGCCGGCATATAGGTTTCGATCAGCCGCAGCTCAGCTTCTTCTTTCTCGGCCAAATCAGGTCGGCCGCCCTGGCGGTAAATTTCCGCCGCTTCCTTGCGTTGCTTGAGCAGCATGTTGAGCACTTGCAGCTCGGCTTTTTCGTCCAGCGGGCGGGCGGTGTCGGCGCGGTGTTTGATCAGCGCCGATTTGACGAGGCGTAAGGCGCTCAGGCGGGCTTCGTCGCGGGCTTTCATGGCCTCGCGCATGTGCTGCTCGATCTTCTCCAGCAGAGCCATACCGCTATTGTGGCGCAGCGCGGGCACAGGCGCCAACTGTCGCCTTTGCGCTGCCGAGGCCGGCTGCTATCATAATGGTCGTCATGACGCTGAGCCGTCGGGAAGCTCTGCTTGCGCCGGCCGCCGGCCTGCTTGCGCCCGTGCCCCCGCCGCCTTTGGTCAGGCTGGGGCCTCACATGGTCTCGCGCCTGATCGTGGGCGGTAACCCCATCAGTGGCCACTCCCACGTCTCCGCGGCACTCAGCCGCGAGATGGTTGATTACTTCACGGCCGCTAACGTAAAGCGCTTGTTGGCCGATTGCGAGCGGGCCGGCATCAACACCTGGCAGTCGCGCGGCGATCGCCACATCATGCGTCTTCTGCACGAGTACCGCTTGGAGGGGGGCCGGATACAGTGGATCGCGCAAACCGCTTCCGAGCTGGCCGATATCCCCCGCAACATTCGTGAAATAGCCGCTTACAAGCCGGTAGGCATTTACCACCACGGCGCGCAGACGGATCGTTTCTGGGCTGCGGGCAAGATCGAGCAGGCGCGCGAGATGCTCAAAGTGATCCGCGACACCGGCGTTTTGGCAGGCCTGGGAACACACATCCCGGAGGTGGTGGACTACGCCGAGTCTAAAGGCTGGGATCTGGATTTTTACATGACCTGCCTTTACAACCTTAGCCGGCCGCAGGCCGAGGCCGAGCGGCTGGCAGCAGGCAAACTGGAAGGAGAGTTCTTCTACGATCCCGACCGCCAGCGCATGCTCGAGCGCGTCCGGCAAACCTCCAAGCCGTGCTTGATCTTCAAAGTCTACGGCGCCTCGCGCTTGTGCGGTTCACGCGAGCAAATGCTGGAAGCGCTGCGGCTGGTATTCCGCTACGCCAAGCCTTCCGACTGCGTGGTCATAGGCATGTTTCCCAAGTACAAAGAACAGGTGCGCGAAAACTGCGCACTGCTGGCCGAGGCGTTACAGCCCTCCGCCTGAGAATTATGGAGCGCCGGCGCGGCGAGCAGCTCAACTCTGTGCAAGCGGCCGCGGCTCCCGCCACAAGCGCTGCGCCGCCAGCCAGAGCGCGCCCGGCACCAGGGAAGCCAGGCCTGTCAGTCCCGCCAGCGTCCTCAAGCCGAGGCCTAAATCAATTGCCAGGCCAGCCAGATAGCTGACCGCGGAAACCGTCAGGGAAAACAGGGCGTAGTCAGTGGAGAAGACCCGGCCGCGGAAACGATCCTCGGTTTGCTGTTGAAGCAACGTGGTGGAGAACACCCACACTACCGAACCGCCGGCATGAGCCAGGACTACGGCGGCGCAAGCCCACACCAAGGTGGGCGCCACGGCCAGACCGAGATAGCCCGCCGCACTGGCTAGGAAGCCCAGCAGTATTCCGGCCCGCAGACGCCCGGGCTCGCGGCCCAGACAGTAGCTGGCCACCAGCGGTCCCAGCAAGGCCCCGACGCCGCGCGAGCTCATCAGCACACTCATGCCCAGCATTCCGGCGCGGGCCGGGCTCTGGATGCTCCCGCCCACCGGGAAGATCCGCTCGCCCATCAGCGGCAACAGGACCCAGGTGCTGCCCAGCAAACCCAAGCCCCCTTTCACCAACAAAGTGGCCAGCAGGCGCGGGTCCCGGCGCATGTAGCGGGCGCCCTCTAAGAAGGGCGAAAAGTCGGCAAGGTCCCGCCACCGCCACGCCTGGGAGCGGCTCACATGCGCCTCGCTGAAACGCATGGCGCGGATGAGCGCAGCCGATACCAAGAACGAGGCCGCGTTAACGGCAAAGGCGGCGTCACGTCCCAGCAAGGCCGCAAAAAAGCCCCCCAGGCCCGCTCCCACCGCCAGATTGAACGACCAGGTGACCGAAGACAACGCGTTGGCCGCCAGCAGTTCAGCTTCACCCGTGATCACCGGGACCACGGCGGTGCGACCCGGCTCGAAGAAACCCCAGCCCACCGTCTCCAGCAGCAATAACAAGTATGCCAGCCACACCCACCCTGGGCTGCGCACGGCCAGCATCCCAAGCACAATCACAGCGCGAGCCACATCGCTCGCGATCATGATGCGCTTGCGGCTCACACGATCGTTGAGCACCCCGGCCGCCGGCGCCACGAACACTTCGGGCAAGACCTGTAAAACATAGGCCACAGCGATGGTCTTGGCGCTCGCAGTCAGCTCCAACAATAAGCTGTAAAGCGCGATAGCGTAGAACCAATCCCCCAGCTCGCTGACAATCTGCGCCATCCACAGCAGGCGGAAGTTGCGGTTGCTACGCAGCAGCCGCACATAAGCGGCCAGCGAGACCGGGCCCGGTTGCATCGGCCGCTCAGTGGGATCCGGCCGCCGGCGTCGGGACTTCCACCGTGTACAGTCCCATGCGCTGCTTGACCAGTTCTATAGTGGCGTTGGCAATGGGTTCCACGCGCGCTGCACCCTCGCGAAGGACCCGGTCAATGTAGCCTGGCTCGGACATGATCTCCCGGTAGCGCTGTTGCAGCGGCGTCAGGTGTTCTATGACCACCTCAGCCACCTGCCTTTTCAGCTCGCTGTAACGCATGCCCTCAAAGTGAGCCCGCATTTGTCCGTCGCTCCACTCGGTGAAAGCCTGGTAAATGTTGAGCAGGTTGGCGACGCCCGGTCCCAGGACCTTGAAATCCACGCCCGGCGCCGAATCCGTGGTAGCCCGCATGATCTTGCGGCGAATCACGTCGGGCGGATCCAGCAAAGCGATGGCGTGCCCGGAACCGGGGGCGGATTTGCTCATTTTCTTTTGCGGATCGTCCAGGCCCATGATGCGCGCGCCCACAACCGGCAGGCGCGTCTCCGGAACCACAAATGTCTGTCCGTAAAGCGAGTTGAACCGCTGGGCAATATCCCGCGTCAGCTCTAAGTGCTGGGCCTGATCTTCCCCCACCGGCACGATGGCCGCCTGGTACAGCAGGATGTCGGCAGCCATCAATACCGGATACTGGAACAGGCCATCGCCCACCGTCTCCTGCTCGGCAGCTTTGGCCTTGAACTGCGTCATCCGGCCCAGCCAGCCGAAGGGCGTCACGCAGGTCAGCATCCAAGCCAGCACCGCATGCGCCGGCACCATGGACTGCACCATAATGGTGGATTGACTGGGGTCTATGCCCGCGGCCAGGTACAGGGCTGCCGTCTCGCGGATCTTGTACCGCAGCTCCTCAGGCCTCTGGTAAACGGTTACCGCGTGCAAATCAACGATGCAAAAAATGGCCTCGTAATCGTACTGGATCTTTACCCATTGCTTCAGCGCACCCAGGTAGTTGCCGATATGCAAATCTCCCGTGGGCTGCATCCCGGAAAAGACTCGTGGTTTCATGCTAGTCAGGATCGGTTGCCGGCGCCCGCTTTAGCCCGGCGGGCGCAGGCAGCATGAATTCCTATCCTACGCGATGACGCGCGCGGAAACAAATGCGCCGGGCCCGGCCGGCGGTCAGGCCTGCGAGCTCAGGATTGAGAAACTTGTCCACGGCGGCCTCGGGTTGGCCAGGTTGGAGGGCCGGGTGGTCTTTACCCCTTTCGTCTTGCCGGGCGAGAGGGTGCGGGTCGAGCTCGGCGCCCAGCGCGGGGGGCTATGGCAGGCCCGCTTGTTGGAAGTGCTGGAGCCGGCTGCTGGCCGCGTGGAGCCTGCCTGCCCTTATTTCGGACGCTGCGGAGGCTGCCAGCTTCAGCACAGCGAATACGCCTCTCAGTTGGAACTCAAGCGCGCCGTTCTGGCTGAAACGTTACGTCGCCTGGGCAGGTTCGAGCCGCCCTGCTCGATCCGGATCATCCACGCGCAGCCGTGGCATTATCGCAACCGCGTCCAGTTCCATTTGGCCGGCGCCAAGCTCGGCTTCTTCGAGCGGGACGGCCGCCGGGTGCAAGCCGTCGAGCAATGCATGATTGCTTCACCGAAGATCAACCAGGCTCTGGTCGCGCTTGCCCGCGCGCTTCAACAGCGCTCTCACTGGCACCTGGCAGGCACACTGGAGGTCTTCACTAACGAGGACCAGGTGGTCCTGAGGGTTGCCGCTCCGGGCGCGCACAGCCCGCCCCGGCCCTTGCTCGCTTTGTGCCACCAGGCAGACATCGGCCCGGTAAGCAGCGAGTTGGACTACCCAGCGGCGGGCGAAGTCTACCGTGTCGGGATGCACTCTTTCTTCCAGGTGAACCGTTTCCTCATTGACCAATTGGTAGCTTGCGCGCTCGAGGGAGCCGAAGGCGAAACAGCGGTTGATCTTTACGCCGGTGTGGGACTGTTCTCACTGCCTCTGGCGCGACGCTTTCGCCGGGTGATCGCGGTTGAAGCCAGCCGCGCCGCGGCAAGAGACTTGGCCGACAACGTTTGCCGGGCCGGTGTTGCCGTCAAGGTTTGCGCCACTAGCGCTGCGGCCGGCCTTAGGGACCTTAATGAGACGCCGGATTTCTTGCTGGCGGACCCGCCGCGCACTGGCCTCGGGCGCGAGGTAGTAGCCGAGCTGGTCCGCTTGCGGCCTCCTCGGCTGAGCCTGGTTTCTTGCGAGCCGGCAACACTGGCGCGCGACCTGGCCCCGTTGCTGGCGGCGGGCTACCGGATTGCGCAGTTGAGCCTGGTGGACCTTTTCCCCCAGACTTATCACATCGAAGCAGTAGCCACGCTTAGCTTGTGAGCCGGCGAAGCGGCCCGGCTTGAATCGGACCGGGCGGTGCGATAGCCTGAGAGACTTGAGGCAGCCAGTGACAATCGGGCAATTTGACATCCTGTTATCCTTAAGGTTTTGGTCCTAGCACACCATGGAGGCATGCGCTAAATGCACGCTGAGTTCTTGCTCCCCTTCCCCCTGTGTTTGCAGGCCATAGCCGGCAGCGGCTACCTGCAAGCCGTGTTGTTGATCAGCCTGTTTTCGCTCCTGGTGGCCGTGTTGTTTTCCCGCTTCGTAATCCGTCAGGATACGGGCACCGCGGCCATGCAGAAGATCTCCAACGCCATCCGGCAGGGTGCAGAAGCCTTCTTGCACCGCCAATACAAGACCATATCCACGCTGGCCGTGGCATTGGCCTTTATCATTTTCGTCGGCTACTTCTTCGGCAAGGGCCAAACCACTCTGGCCGTGCGCATGACGATCTCCTTTGTCACGGGTGCGCTCTGTTCGCTTGCGGCGGGCTATTTCGGCATGTGGGTTTCCATCCGGGCCAACATTCGCGCCGCGGCGGCTGCGCGCAGCGACCTGAACCGCGCCTTGCAAATCGCCTTGCGCGGCGGGGCGGTCACCGGGCTGGGCGTGGTCTCACTGTCGCTTTTGGGCGTCGGTGGCCTTTTCACGCTCTTTGACGGCCTGCACAACCCCCAGCAGGTGCCCTTTCAAATCGTGGCCTTCGGCTTCGGCGCCAGCTTTGTGGCTTTGTTCGCCCAACTGGGCGGCGGCATTTACACCAAGGCGGCCGACGTGGGGGCGGATCTGGTAGGCAAGGTGGAAGCGGGCATCCCGGAGGACGACCCGCGCAACCCGGCGGTCATAGCCGATCTGGTGGGCGACAATGTGGGCGACTGCGCGGGCCGCGGCGCCGATCTGTTCGAATCCACCGCGGCGGAGAATATCGGCGCCATGATTTTGGGGGTGGCGCTGCTGCCGGTCTTCGGCATCTACGGCGTCCTGTTTCCCTTGATGGCGCGCGCCTTCGGATTGATCGCTTCAATTGTCGGTGTGACCGTGGTGCGCGTCAAAGGCGAAGAGGATCCCATGAAGGCTCTCAATCGTGGCTACTACGTCACCACCGCGCTGGCCGTGCTGGGCTTTTACATAGCGGTGCGGCTGTTGCTACAGAACAACCTGAACTTGTTCCTGGCGGGCGTCACCGGCATACTCACCGCTTTCCTGTTCGTCTACATCACCCAGTACTACACCGAGTACAAGTACCGGCCCGTGCTCTCGATCGCCGAGAGCTCGAAAACCGGACCCGCTACGGTGATCATCACCGGCTTCTCGGTGGCGCTGGAGTGCACGGCTTTGCCGGTGCTGGTGATTTCAGCAGCCATATTGGGATCGTATTATCTGGGCGCCAACGCGGGCCTGCCGGGAGTCTCACGCGAAGCCGCCGGGCTGTACGGGACCGCCATCGCCACCATGGGAATGCTGTCCACCGCAGCCTACATCTTGGCCATGGATACCTTCGGCCCCATCACCGACAACGCCGGGGGCATCATCGAGATGTCGCAGCAGCCCGAAGAGGTCCGGCGTCGCACAGATCGTCTGGATGCGGTCGGCAACACCACCAAAGCGCTCACCAAAGGATACGCTATCGGCAGCGCGGCGCTGGCCGCTTTCCTGCTGTTCTCGGCTTACATTGACGAGGTCAAGGTGCACTTGGGATGGGCGGCTGACCGCATCTTCACGGTTGACATCGGCAACGTGCCCGTCTTCACGGGGGCGCTGCTGGGCGCCATGCTGGTCTTCCTGTTCAGCGCTTTTGCTATCCGGGCCGTGGGCAAGGCGGCGCAGACCGTCATCGAAGAAGTGCGGCGGCAGTTCCGCTCCAACCCCGGCATCATGGAGGGCACTTCCGATCCTGACTACGGCGTGTGCGTAGACATCGTCACCAAGGGCGCCTTGAAGGCGATGGTGCTGCCCGGCATCCTCCCTGTGGTGGGGCCAGTGGCGGTGGGTGTGATATTCCGCTACTTCCCCGGCTACAACGAAACCCCGATCGGCGCCACTTCGGTGGCCGCCTTGCTCATGGTGGGCACCATCGCCGGAATCCTGCTGGCTACCTTGATGAATAACGGCGGCGGAGCTTGGGACAACGCCAAAAAATACGTGGAAACCGGCAAGCTGGGCGGCAAGGGGTCCGACCCCCATAAGGCCACCGTGGTCGGCGACACCGTGGGCGATCCCTTCAAAGACACTGCCGGGCCTTCACTCCACGTGCTCATCAAGCTGCTAAGTACGATTACGCTGGTGGCGGCCCCGCTGTTTATTTAAGCGGCGCCGCCTTGGGCGGAGGCGAGAATGCAACGCGTTTGTTTTCTGCTGAAAGTCAAGAAGGATCGCCTGGAAGAGTACAAGCAGCGCCACCAGGCCGTCTGGCCGGAGATGCTCCAGGCCTTGCGCGAGACCGGCTGGCACAATTATTCGTTGTTCTTGCGCGAGGACGGATTGCTGGTCGGGTACTTGGAAACGCCGGACTTTCAAAAGGCGCTCGAAGGTATGGCTGCCCGCGAAGTAAATGCGCGCTGGCAGCGAGAGATGGCGCCCTTCTTCGAGGAACTGGAGGGTAAGCGTCCCGACGAAGGCATGCGCCCGCTGGAAGAAGTTTTTCACTTGGATTGACTGGCCCGGGCCTGAGCCTCACCCCGGGGCAGGAGGAGACCATGCAGCGAAGGACATTTCTGGCTTCGGCGGCCGCACTTTCCCTGCGCGCTGCCTCCCGGTTACCCATCCGCAAGGGCGTCTTGTTGAGCATGCTGCCTCGCAGCCTCAGCTATGAGGAACGCTGCCGACTGGCACGCGAAGTGGGCTTTGAAGAGCTGGAATGCGGGACCGTGGAAGACGCCAGCGAGGCCGAGCAAATAAAGAAGGCGGCCGAAGCGGCCGGCTTGCGAATCCACTCGGTAATGAACCAGGCGCATTGGAAGTATCCTTTGTCTTCAAGCGATCCCGAAGTAGTAGCGCGGAGCCTAAAGGGCATGGAGACCAGCCTGGAAAACGCGCGCTACTGGGGAGCCGAAGTAGTGCTGCTGGTGCCCGCGGTGGTCAACGAGCAGACCCGCTACAAAGAAGCTTGGGAGCGCTCGGTGCAGCAGATCCGCAAGCTGCTCCCGCTGGCGGAGAAGAAGCGGGTGATTATCGCGGTCGAGAACGTCTGGAACAAGTTCTTGCTCAGCCCGCTGGAATTCGCAGAATACGTGGACCAGTTCAAGAGTCCTTGGCTGCGTGCTTACTTCGACGTGGGTAACGTGGTGCTTTTCGGTTTCCCACAAGACTGGATACGCACGCTAGGTTCCCGCATCGTGCGCTTGCACTTCAAGGACTTCCGCTTTCGCAAGCGAGTGGCGGAATTCGTAGGGCTGGGCGAAGGTGACGTCAACTGGCTCGAGGTTTATCGGGCCCTCAGTGAGATAGCCTATAAGGGCACGGCCACGGTGGAGCTGCCCGGAGGAGACGCCGATTACCTCCGGGAGGTTAGCCGGCGCGTGGACCGGATCCTGGAAGGCGGCATCCTCGGGGGCGCCTGAGGGCACTGACGAGTTCTGGTCACCTGCTGACAAAAATTCGGCTGGGCCGCCTTCCGCCGGCCTCTTGTAGCCTCCGCTCCAAAGCTGCGACGGCGACTTAGGGCGAAAGGGGGCGCACAGGTCGCCACGTGGAGACCTGCGCTCAGCCACTGGAGCGCGGGTCAAAGCGGCTATGGAGCAGCCGAGGCTCGGGCTAACCTGCCCCCGCCGGTTTGCGGGCCCGCACGAGAGCGCTGAGGAACCGGTCGTTCACCTCGGCGGCGATCGCTTCTGATTCCAAGCCCGCCGCGGAAAGAAACTCGCGAGCGTCCTCAACGCGGAAGACGCGGGTCGGAACTAGCTCGATTTGGTCGAATCCCGCCGCCGCCAGTTTGCGGCGGTATTCGGATTCCTCCAAGGCGCCCGCAAGACAGCCGATCCACAGCTCCATGTTGCGCCGGATTTCTTCGGGCGCCTCGCCCCGCACCACTACGTCGAAGATCGCCAGCCGCCCGCCGGGCTTCAGCACCCGGAAGGCTTCGCGCAGCACACGATCTTTGTCCGGGGAGAGATTCACGACGCAGTTAGAGATGATGACGTCCACCGAACCATCCGGCAGTGGGATCCGTTCCATTTCGCCCCTGATGAACTCGGCGTTCGTCACGCCCGCCTTGCGCTGATTGCGGCGCGCCAACTGGAGCATCTCCTCAGTCACGTCCAAGCCGTAGACTTTGCCGGCAGGGCCAACCCGCTGAGCAGCCAGCAGCACGTCAATGCCGCCGCCGCAGCCCAAGTCCAGCACCACCTCCCCAGGCTCCAGCTCCGCCAGAGCCGTGGGGTTACCGCAGCCGAGCGAAGCTTGGAGGGCCTCCGGGGGAACATGGCCCAGCTCCGAGGGACCGTAGAGGTCCGAACAGATAGGATGCTTCGCTGGGCCGCCGCAACAGGAGGCCTCACCCTGGACTACCCGCAGGGCAGCCTCCCGGTACTTGGATCGCACCGCCTGTTTGAGTTCCTCTTTCGATTGCTGCATGGCTTGCCTTACCGAGCCGAGGTCTGAGCCGGGGCGGGCGCGCCCCTCTTCGCGCTAACGGGCAATTTCCATTTTAGACTCCCGGACAACTCGAATTCACACCCAGCCCCAACGTGTGAAGCACGACCTTAGATCCGCACCGTTCTTCTTCTCGTCCCTCCTTGCGCGCCCCCGCTTGGGCGTAACCCTAGATGTGCCGCTCCTACTGCTTTCCGGAGCTCGAGCGCGGATAATTGCAGGCCCTAAAGGGGACAGCTCGAGCCGCCTCCCCACCCGGCCGCAGAACCAGACGCCCCCACAGGTTTCCCAATTAGTTTCTCACCCATTAGGCTTGGGGTCTCGGGGAGGGTTCGACCGCGCGGGAGCCCGCATCAGCGCTGTCGGCCAGGCTCACAAAGTTGCGCTAAAACGTTTAAAACGGAACTCCCGTCCGAAAGACTTACCAGGAAAGCTTGCCGACCACGGCAATCTTGCGCTGCTCAGACCAGATAGTGTTGGTTACCTGGCCGAACAAGGTGCTGGTGGGAGAAGTGTTTGGACCCGCGAAAATCGGCCTGTTGAAAGCGTCCACCGCCTCGCCGCGCAATTCCAGCTTCAAGCGTTCCCGCAACCGGAAGGCTTTGATAACCGAAATATCCCAAACATTCCAATGGTGCGTCCGCAGCCCGGTGAGCCTCAGCGGAAACGTCCGCAGATTGTAGGCAAGCTGCTCAGCCGGGTTCCGATTGAAGCCCGCCTCCGTGTTGAACCACCGTTCCGGGCAGCGCTGCGATTTCGGCAGCACGATGTCCGCCAGCCGGCCGTTGAAAATCACGTTGCCAAAGCCGATAGGCGCGCCGGACTGCCATTGATAGATAGCGTTGAGCGACCACCCGCCCCAAAGCCGCTTCTGGCCCCAAGGCAGGTCCCACGTTCCGTGCACCGCTAAATGGTGTGGCCGGTCCTGCGGAGAAATGACATGGTGCGGGTGCAAATCTGAGGCATTCAACGTCTCAATAGCCTCCATGAACTTCGACCAGGTGTAGCTGCCGGTAAGGCTGTAACCGTGCGAGAAGCGCTTCTCCACCCGCAGATAGCCGGCGTGATACCAGGAAAAGCCGTCACTGACCGCGCCGTTCACGCCCGTGAAGTGCGGCAGCGGCAACAGCAACTGCTGGCGAGCCACCGTGCGTCCTTGCAACCCGGTCCCCGCAAACTCAGGCAAGCCGAAGAACGGATTGTTCACCTGCGCCGTGAGCAGATTAATGGTCGGCTGGTCCCGCACCGGTAGCCGGCTCAGATATTGCGCCGGCAGCGCGTTGAAAGCCCGGTCCATGCCTAGCCTGGTTCCGCGGCTGCCAATGTAACCGATCTCGGCCACCACTCGGTGGCCCAGCTCCCGCTGCACGTTCAGGCTCCAGCGCTGCAAGTATCCGGTCCGGCGCGTGGGCACAAAAAACGTGACCGAACGCCCCAGAAACGTCAGCAAGCCCCGTGCAGCTCCCGCAGGCTGGATCAAGCCGTTGGGGAACGGATTGGCGAGCGTGGCCTGGAAAGTCAGCCCGTTGTCCAGACTGGGCACAATCGGCGTCCGTTCGCTGAAACCCTGCTGAACGACATCGTTCCGGTCCACTCCCAGCGACTCAAAAAAGATCCCATAGCCTGCCCGCACCACCATTCTGGGGCACAGCATATAGGCCAGTCCGAGGCGCGGCAAGAAGTTGTTCTTGTCCGCCTCCCACAGCCCCCGCGGCACGCCACCGACGCCTGCAAAGAGCAAGCCACCCGGGGTGCGAAAGGCCGACGGTGGCAGCTCCGCAATGGGGCTTCTGGCATAGTTAGCTTGAGCCGCCGCCTGTACGGGGTTCGCGGTGAGGAAATCGAAGCCGCGGTTGGCCCGATTGAAGCGCTCCGTGGTGGGCGCCTCGAGCTCGTAGCGCAGGCCCACATTGATGGTAAGCTTCCTGGTCGCTTTCCAATCGTCGTGGAAGTAAACGGCGCTGTAGCCGGATTGTTCAGCGTAAGAATCATTCCGATCGCCAAAGCCGCCCGTGGGCAACCCCAGCAGGAATGAAGCCAGGCCCTGGCCGATAGGCGAGGCAGGGGAGCTATCCAGCGGACCGCGCGTCCAGGTGGTGCCGAAATCTATGCTGGGCGATACTCGTCCAGGTGCGTATTGGTTTTTCTGAAGGACACGGTACTCACTCCCGACCCGCAAGGTGTGGGAGCCGCGAATATGCGATACACTGCCGCCCAGGAAATGGTAGTTCCTTCGGGAGCGAGTGATGGTGTCCGTATTGAGGGCCGTGTACCCGTCTATATTGATTCCCGGCAAGGCGCTAAATGCCGGGTCCACCTGTGAGAGCAGGGTTTGCGAGAAGCCCAGAGGGGCCAGATCCAGCCCGCTGCTTACCGGATCCGCGTTGTTGCGCATACGCGTGAAGCCGTAGCGCAGGTTCAGCACCAAATCGGGCCTGAGTGTGAGGACGTCGTCCAAGACGAAGCTAAAGTGGCGATTGCGTTGTAAGCCGCCCCGGGCGTTGTTGCGGAAGATACGGTCCTGATCAGCCACCACCAGGGAAGTGCTGAAGGAGCCGTAGAGCCGCTGCCGCTCGCTGACGACCTGGTCCACCCGGGCCATGTGGCCAGACCACTCGATCCGGTTTGAGATGGAGTAGAAGTAGTTGTTGCGGCCATCCGCGGTGCCGGGCTCGTTGGGTAAGGGGTAAAATCCGAGCAAATTCTGCGCCACGCGATCCAGACGGCTGGACGGGATGCGATTGCCCGGCAGGGGCAGGCGGCTGAATCGCCCCCCAGGCGCCGGAGCAATGGTGGCCGGATCGTAGATTTGATACTGGGCGCCGAGAGCCAGCAAAGCCGAGAAGTCGCCAGCGCGCTGCGCGGCCGAAGGCACCGTGGCGAACCCGGAGCCGGGCGTCAGTCGCAGCATGAAATCGTTGCCATAAGAGAAGAAGGTGCGGTTGCGGCCGTCGTAAACTTTGGGGATCACCACCGGCCCTGCCGCGCTTCCCCGGTACCGGTTGGTCAGGTTGTAAGGGAACAAAGCATCTCGCTTGGCCTTGGTGGGCGGGCCGGTGCGCGTGTCGTAGAGCGATCGGTTCACAAAAAACGGGTTGCTCATCAGCGGCCGGCTGACGTGCGAGAAAAACAGATTTCCGTGCAGTTCGTTGCTGCCCGCCTTGACCACCATATTCACATGGGCGCCCGTGAAGTGGCCCACCGAAGCATCGTAGGCGGTGGTCTGCACGCGATACTCCTGGATCATCTCGGGGGGCGGTTGAAACATGATGATGCCGCTCTGGTCCATATTGGGGATGCCGTCCAGGGTGAACTCGGACGATCTGGTCCTGGCGCCCGCGGTCGCCAAATCCGAGACGCTGCCTCGCGCCTGCGGCAACCAGCCATGCATGGGCGCATTGGTGGAGATAACCGTCGGCGCGGTTTGCATCAGATAAGTGAGCCCCCGCCCGGCCAGCGGCATGTCCGTGAGCGTCCGACTCTCTAAGGTGTGGCCAATGCTGGCGGTGGCCGACTCCAGTAGCGGCGCTTCGCCAGTCACCGTCACAGTCTCCTCCACTGCACCCAGCTCCAGCGTTATGTCCAACCCGATGACGTCGCCCACGCGCACCTCGATGGGGCCGCGCTCGTGTCGCCTGAAGCCGGCCATCTCCACGACGACCCTATAGCGTCCGGGCAGCAGGTTTTGCAACTCGTACACCCCGGTGGAGCTGGTGAGGGTGGCCGTCACTACGTTGGTTTCAAGTTGCACCACACGCACCGAAGCGCCCACCACCACCGCGCCGGTACCATCAGTCACCCGGCCCGTGATGCGGCCGTACGGGTTCTGCCCAAGCAGCGCGAGAGTCGCACAAGCCCAAGCCAACAGACAGCTTCGAAGTCTGCTCAAGATCAGCATGGCTGGACTCCTTAAACAACCTCGCAGTATATCAATGCCCGCTCATCTTATCAATTTGTGAAGGCCGCCGTGGCCACAAGCGCTCACATGCCTTAAGAAGCCAGAAAATGGCTGGATTGTATGCCCGCTTCCTCCAGCGCCACTGCCATCTTCGACAGAGCCGCCTTGTGGATCTGAGAGACCCGGCTTTCGTTAATGCCCAACAGCCCGCCAATTTCCTTCATGGTCATTTCGCCCTTGTAATAAAGCACCACAACCTTGCGATAGCGCTCGGGCAGTTTTTCCATGGCGCGCGCCAGCGCTTGGCGCAATTCGCTGCGGGCGCACAAGCGATCCGGTTGGAACTCGGGCTGAGCAGGCACGTCGGGAGGCGGCAGATCGTCACCTTCCCGCCGGGAGCTCATCGAAACCAGCCCAATGTGCTGCAACTCGGCCATCATCTGGCGCCAGCGTTCCAGATCCACACCCATGCGTTCGGCCACTTCCGCCTCGGTGGGGTTGCGCTGTAGGATGGCGGCCAGATCGCGCGTCACCGCCTCCAGTTGCTTGTGGCGCCGGCGCATGTCCCGTGAAGCCCAATCAAGCTGGCGCAAGCTGTCCAGGATGGCGCCTTTTATGCGGTGCCGGGCGTAGCTGGCAAAGGCCACCCTTTTTTCCGGCCTGTACTTGGCCACCGCGTCAAACAAACCCAGAACGCCGGCATGCACCAGGTCATCCAGATCCACATGCACCGGCAGGCTCTCGTGCACCCGCACTGCGATGGCCTTCACCAAAGGAAGATGCTCGATGATAATGCGATCCCGCTGAGCTTGCGCCTCGACCGGCGGCACCTGCTGGCCGCGCGCTTGTTGGCGGGCGCGGCGGCCGGTTGGTTTTGGTCTCGCCATGGGCACTCGGGCAGATACACCAGCAAGCTTGCCTCCAAGCGTCGGCGCTCGCCACTGGGCCTTTCCCCGAGCGACGCCTTGGCGAATCCCCTACAAAAGAGAAAGACTTACCTGAGCCGGCCCTCGCCCCTTTCGCCCACGCCGCCTCCGCCGCCCTTCTTCTCAGGCTGCGGCTTGAAACACTAGCTTTTCAAAACGGAGCTCCAAGCTGAAAACCGCCCCCCTGCGGATCAACGCCGCAAAAAGGCCGCAATCTTGTCACGAATGCCCGCCGGATCGAAACCCGCCCGCGCGTAAAGTTCCCCAGGCAGGCCTGAACGCATGAAACGGTCAATGCCAAAGACGCGCTGCTCGTAATCAGCCGGGAGCAAGAAGGGGTACAGAAATCCCTTCCAGCCATTGTGAAAGGCCAGCAAGCGGCTGCGTTCCTCGTCCGACAAGATACGGGCCGCCTTTTCGGGCTCGCGCTGCCGCAATTCCTCGAAAAGCTCGGGCGAGGTGACGGCGATGATCTTGAAATCGGCTTCGCTTTCAAGCTCGGGCAGGGTTTCCAGCAAATTAGCCATCACCTGGCCGCCCGCCACGGCCAGCACTACCTTTGGCTTGCCGTTGTGCTTGTAATCGCGGAAGACATAAGCGCCGTTGATGGCCTCCCGGGCGGGAGGCACCCCGTCGCCCCGCCGGAACACCGGCACTGGGGGCCTCACCACGGAAAAAACCACCGGCTCGCCCCGACTGGCGGCATGAAAAAGCATCTCGATGGCTTCGTTGGCGTCCAGGGGCTTGTAAACTTTGATGCCCGGGTAGGCCGTGTAAAGCGACATCCAAAACAAGCCGTGGTGCGTCGGTCCGTCCTCGCCGGTCTCGGGCCCGTCATGCGCCGCCAGCAGGATAAAAAAGCCACGCGAAGCAGGATTCACGTCGTGACTGATCAGCGCCATCCTGACCGCGTTGGCCATGATCACCGAAAAGACGCCGTAGCTGGCAAAAGCCGTCATAGGACGGTAGCCTCCGGGCAACACTTCCGAAGCCATGGAAACCGACATCATGGCCATGTTCTGCTCGGCAATGCCGAAGCGAATGCCGCGGCCCAGTGGATGCTCGCGTGTCAACAAGCCGCGCACTTGCTCGGCTTTGCCGGTGAGAACGGACTTGGCCAGATCGCCGGCGCCGAGCCAGAAAAAATCACACCGCTCCATGGCCCAGGCAAACCAAGCCTCAGTAGCGCGCCGCGTGGGTACGAGCTGGCCTTCGGGAAAAACCAACTCAGGCGGCAAGGGATCGGGCCGACGCAAACTCCGGTAATCCGCCAACTCACGCTCACCACCCAGGGTATTTTTCATTATTTGAACCAGGTGCGGTTCGCGGGGCACCAGGGAGCTGGCGATTCTGAGGCGCTCGATAACGTAGCCGACATCCTCCTGGGTTAACTGTTCGAGCACTGTGGCGATGGCTTCGAGGTGAGTGGATTCTTCCTTCAGCGGGAAACCCAGCGCGCGCATCGACTGCAAATAATCCGCACGGTGCAACGGCGTGCCGTGCGAGTCCGCAGTCCCTTCCAATCGCCCGTAATGCTTGCCTTTTATTGTGTGGCACAGCACGACGGTGGGGCGCTGGTTGCGGAAATTTTCCGCCGCCAGCCGGCAGGCCCAAGCCAGCTCGCGCGGATTGTGGCCGTCGGCTTCGATCAGATTCCATCCGAAAGCGCACCAGTGGCTGGAGTAAGGGAACGGCAGGACTTCCGTAATCGAGCCGTCTATTCCGAAGCGGTTGTAATCAAGCAGTACAGTGACGTTATCCAGGCCCAGGTTGCAGGTGAGGTTGCGCGCCTCGTAGCTCATGCCTTCTTCTGTTTCGGCATCCCCGGCGATGACGAATACGCGCGTGGGCAGGCCGCAGGAGCGATGCAGCGCAGCCATGCCCAGGGCGGCCGAGAAACCGTGACCCGAGGAGCCGGTGCAGGCGTCGGCCAGGGCTGAGTAAGACTCCACGTGCCCGCTGGGGCCTCCCAGCCGACGAAATCTGACCAGCTCTTCCGGATAAGTGGCGGCGGCGCGCGCCTCCTCGCTCAGCCGCTCCCCACGCCGTCGCAGGCACTCATAAATCAGAGACACCACCGCGTGCAGCAAGGGCGTGCAGTGTCCGGCTGACCAGACTACGCGGTCACGACCAGGATCCTTCGGCCGCCAGGCATCGAAGCGCAACAAGCCGGAAAACACAAGCGTGAGCACAATCTCGGCTTTCGAAGACGACCCTCCGGGATGGCCGGAACGGGCCGTGTCTACGGCCGTGAAGGCCAGCCCTCGCACAAGGCGAGCTAGATGCAAGATCCGCGCTTCATCTATGCCTTCGATTGCGGGCAGGGCCGCATTGCGCAAGTCCAGATACGTCCCGCCCTCTCGCGTGGGGTAAAAGCGCTGGGGAGACTCCCGCTCCAGCACCTTCAACCATTCATCCGGCTTCAGCTCAGCAATGTTCTTACTCATCTACTCGTGCCTCAGGGGGTGGTTTCAGGTTACATCACTGGCGGGCGCGTCAGCAGGCGCCGCCCGCCTGCGCTTGCTGCAGTTGACTAAGGATCCGCGCGGCCGCCTGCTTGCCGTTTTCTCCCGTCTCGCCCGCAGGGCCCACGCAACTCGGGCAGCCCGCCTCGCAACCGCAGGCGGCAATCAACTCAGCGGCATGGCGCAACAAGGCGGGAGCCAGCCGGTAAAGCTGGGGACTCAACCCCACGCCGCCCGGGTAAGCGTCGTACAGGAACAAATGCGGCTCGAAGGTCTTCACTCCGCCCGCGCTTTCCTCTCCCACGGCCACACCCAAATCGTGCGGATCCGACATCAGCAAGAAGGCGGCTACCGTGCGCAGCACATTTACCAGTCCGGTAACCCCGCTTTGAATTTCAACCGGGCTCAGCTCACTCAAGCCTTCCAGAAAGCTCCGGGGCAGGTGCAGCCAGAAAGCGGTAGTGTGCATTTCCTGCTCCGGCATGGACAGATTACCCGAACCCACGTTCTCCATAGTATAGAAGCGAATCTTCTTGAAACCCACTATTTGCCGGTTCACGCGCACTTCTCCGTGCACGGCGCGCGCCGCACCCAGAGCGGTCGCTTCCAGTTCCTCGAGCACCGTCACTTTGGTGTAATCAATGGCGTCGGTGAAGTAATCGCACTCCACGCGGCGCACATAGGCCTTGCGTCCTTCGTAATCGAAGCGCTCCACCTGGTATTGTCGCGCTTCGTGCAGGTAAATGGCTTTCTCGTGCAAGCTGGTAAGAGCGGAAGGAAAATCCACCTGGGCGATGACCTGTGGTTCGCCTGTGACGTCCACCACCACGAAGTTATCACTGCTTACCGAGCGCAAGTTGATGGCGTCGGCCGGGTAGCTATCGGAAGTCCAATGCCAGGCCCCCGCCGAGTAATGCAACAATCGCAGTTGCTCCAGGAAACGGCACAATTCAGCCACAGGATGAGGGCCGAACTTCTCCCCCTCGCGCACGGGCAACTCGAAGGCTGCACACTTGAGGTGACTGATGAGAATTTCCAAATTGTCGGGGTTCACGTAAGCGTGCTCGGGTGAGCGCTGGAAAAAATAGTCCGGGTGTTCGATGATGTATTGATCCAAAGGAGCGCTGGAGGCGACCAGCACGGCGACCGAAGGGGCCTGGCGCCGCCCGGCCCGCCCGGCACGCTGCCAGGTGGAAGCGATGGTGCCCGGGTAGCCCGCCATCACGACAGCGTCCAGCGAGCCTATGTCCACGCCCAGCTCAAGAGCGTTGGTGGCAGCCACGCAGCGGATGCGACCCTCGCGCAGGCCGCGTTCTATCTGCCGCCGCTCGCGCGGCAAGTAGCCGCCGCGGTAGCCGCGCACGGCATCCTGAGGCAGTTTGCCGCGACCGCAGGCATCCTTCAGATAAGTGAGCAGCACCTCCGTAGCCAGGCGCGTGTTGGCGAAAACCAACGTTTGCAAGCCTCGCTCCAGGAACTCCAGCGCGAGGCGCCGCGCTTCCCCCAAATAGCTGCGGCGAATGCCGAGCTGGCGGTTGATCACCGGCGGGTTGTAAAAGACGAAGTACCTCTCACCCGAGGGGGCACCGTTGCGCTCGATCAGATGAACCGGCTCCTCCAACAGCCGCTCTGCCAGTTCGCGCGGATTGGCGATAGTCGCCGAACAGCAAATGAAACGCGGCCGGGAACCGTAGAACGCGCAGATGCGCTTCAGGCGCCGGATAAGGTTGCCCAGGTGGCTTCCATAAACCCCGCGATAGCAATGCAGCTCATCAATCACGACATAGTGCAAGCTCTCAAACAGCCTGGCCCAGCGCGTATGGTGCGGCAAGATGCCCGTGTGAAGCATATCAGGGTTGGTGAGCACAAGGTTGGCGCGTTCGCGAATCGCCCGACGGGCGTCCTGGGGGGTGTCGCCATCGTAAGTGAAGGCGCGCAATTCGGAAGCCATCGCCTCGATCAGCGTTTCCAGCTCGTGCAGTTGATCCTCTGCCAGCGCCTTAGTGGGAAACAGGTAGAGCGCCCGGGCGGCGGCATCCTCGAGAAGGTGGCTGAGCACCGGCAGGTTATAGCAAAGAGTCTTGCCGCTGGCGGTAGGCGTCACGATGACCACATGTTGCCCCTGGCGGATGCACCGGAAGGCCTCGGCCTGATGCGAGTACAGGCGTTCGATGCCCTGTTGGAGGAGGGCGGCGCGGAGCCTGGGATCCACTTCGGCCGGGTACTCGGCGTACTCAGCGGACCGTGCGGGCTGGCAACGGATGGCGCGCACGGGCGAGTGCTGCTCAGCCGCCAGGCGCTCGAAGTGAGCCAGAGAGGCGCTGAGACCGGCGGGTCGGGCCAGGGCGGTTTCGGGCGCCGTCGGGAAGAAATCGAAACTGAGGTTGTCGGGCATGGCTTTTCGCCTTTTCTTTGCTCTAGTATAAGCCCGTCCGCCAAAGCTCGCACCGTTCCGGCAGCAGGCGCCCACATTGCTAGAATGCTGAATTTCAAGCCGTGCGCAAGATCGTGCGAGTTATCGTGGGCTTTGTGATGCTAGTGGGCGGGTTGATTATGGCCTTGCCGGGCGTGCCCGGGCCAGGTTTGTTGATAGCCCTCGGGGGCCTGATAGTGCTCAGCGAGCATTTCCACTGGGCCCGAAGGAGTTTAAACTGGCTCAAGCGCCGCGGGGCGCAGGTACGCGCCAGCCTCAAAGCCAACAAGCCGGGCCCGTGAGCCTGGTGTGACGATCATGAACTTCGTGCTACGGTGGAGCTCTGGTGCATATTCCGGACGGCTTCCTGAGTACCCCGGTGTGGCTGAGTTTGGCCGCGGTGAGCGCGGTCTCGGTGGGGGCACTGGCGCCCAAGGCACAACGCGAAACTGAAGAGGCCCGGTTACCCCTGCTAGGGGTAATGGGCGCCTTCGTGTTCGCAGCCCAAATGATCAATTTCCCGCTCGGCATGGGCACCAGCGGCCATCTGGTCGGTGGCACGCTGCTAGCCAGCACGCTGGGGCCTGCGGCGGCAGCGCTGGTGATGAGTGCCATCCTGGGCATACAGGCGCTGGTGTTCCAAGACGGCGGGGTGCTGGCCTTGGGAGCGAACGTTTTCAACATGGCGCTAGCCGGCGTCTTTGCCGGCTATCTTCCTCTGGCTTTGTGGGGCGATCGCAGGTACCGTTCGGCTGCGGTGGCCTGCGGCGGCCTGCTCTCGGTATGCGTAAGTGGGGCACTAGCCCTGGCTGAGCTGATAATTTCCGGCGTCCGCGTTCCCACCGCATTGCTTTGGCTGTCGGTGCTGCTGTTTCTGATCAACGGGCTGGCGGAAGCGGTGATCACCGTGGCGGTGGTGCGAGCTCTGGCCCGCCTGAATGTGGCTTGGGTGCGCGGCCCGGCACTGGGGGCGAGGCGCGCACCCGCGGCGCTTGGCGCGGCGGCAGTAGTGCTTTCGATGGCAGGAGTCATGGTCGCGTCCCAGTACCCTGATGTGCTCGAATCGTTCGCTGACCGTGCCGGCCTGGCGGCCCGGGCAAAGGCCTTATTCGAGACCCCCTTCGCCGACTATCAGGCAAGCTGGTTCGGAGAGTCCTGGTGGGCTAAGGTGGTCGCAGGCTTGCTAGGCGTGGCTCTGATCTACGCATTGCTGGTGGGCGTGACCAGGATGGCCGGCAGACGCAGGAGCAAGTGAGTGCATCAAGCGGAATTGGATGAGTGGAGCCGGCGGGACGGTCCCTTGCACAGGCGTGATGCGCGCGCCAAGTTGCTGGTGTTGCTCGCATACCTGGTAGCATTGGCTACGGTCAACACCGTTACGCCGCTGGCGGCGGCCGGCTTCGCGGCTCTTTTAGGGCTGGCAGTGGCCCTCTCACGGCTGCCTGCGGGCGGCCTGGCGTGGCGCGCGGCTGCCGTGGCGCCCTTCGTAGTGGTGTTCACCGTTGCAAGCTGGGTTGCGGGCGAGCCGGCTCGGGCCATGGCCCTGTTGTTGCGCAGCTATTTGTCGGCAGTAGCGGTCCTGATAGTGGTGGGCACGACGCCGCTGCCGTTGTTGCTCAAAGGCATCGAACATCTGGGAGGGCCCCGGTTTCTGATTACAGTGGTGCAGATCCTTTATCGCTATCTTTTCGTGCTTTCTGAACAAGCGCAGCACATGAGGCTGGCGGCGGCCAGTCGGGGAGCGGCGGGCAAGGGCTGGCAGGCCAACCGGGCCCGGTTCAAGGCGGCAGCGGGTGCGGTGGCAGTGCTGTTTGCCCGTTCTTACGCTCGTGCCCAGACCATACATCGCGCGATGCTGGCGCGCGGGTACCAAGGAGTATTACCCAGCCTCAGGGCCAACCGGTGGCAAGCCGCCGACTGGGCGTTCCTAACCGTGGGCCTGCTTCTGTGCGTAAGCTTGAGACTGGCGTTGGAGTATGCCGGATAAGTTGGCACCCCAACCATTAATCGAGGTCAGCCAGCTCCGCTATCGTTACGAGGACGGCACTCTGGCTTTGGATGGGGTGGACTTTACGCTGTATCCGGGCGAAACGGTGGCGCTGCTGGGTCCCAACGGCTCGGGCAAGACCACCTTTGTGCTGCACTTAAACGGGCTGCTCGAAGGCGAGGGCCGTATAACCGTGTGCGGCTTGCCTCTCAACAAGGAGAACCTCCCCGCCATTCGCTCCAAAGTGGGTCTGCTGTTTCAGGACCCAGACGAACAACTCTTTATGCCAACCGTGCTGGATGAGGTAGCCTTCGGTCCGCTCTGCCAGGGTCGCAGCGAGCAAGAGGCGCGAATGCGCGCGCAGGCGGCCCTTCAAAAGGTAGGCATGGCCGCGGGCGCTCACAAAGCGCCCTATCACTTGAGTGCGGGCGAAAAAAGGCGGGTGGCCCTGGCTGCCGTGCTGGCTTGTGAGCCGGAAATTCTGGTGTTGGACGAGCCGACCACTTACTTGGACCCGCCCGGGCAATCAGAGTTGTTGGCCCTGCTCAGCCGCTTGCCCCAAGCCAAGATAATCGTCACACACGACACCCTTTTTGCGGAAGCCATCGCCCACCGCGCGGTTTTCTTTTACCGCGGCAAAATCATTGCTCACGGTTCGGTGGCCGAGCTCAGACAACGCTTCGGTTGGTCGGCGCGAGCCACGAGCTTCACCCCCGCGCGGTAAAAGCGGCGCCGGCCCGGCGTTGGGAGCTATCGGTTCAGCTCCCCCCACCCGCTTTCTTGCGATACTCCGCCCAGCGGCGTTTCTGCGCCAAAGAAATGCGCCTGCGCGCTTCTGCGCTCAGCGTACGTCGTTTAACCACAGGGCCGGCCGCCGCCTTAGCCAGCGGCGGACGTCCGCGGCGCACTCCCAGCAAGGCGCGCACCTGACGAATCTGCTCCTCGATACGCTGCCTTTGAAGTTGCAGACCTTCCAGGGCGGCCGTTAGCAACTCACGGTTCGGTACTGATTTCGGAGGTCTAGGCATGTTCAACACCTACTTAAACAATAGCACATACCGACTTAGTTGAGTAAAGCAAAATCGCAAAAAACTTCACCTCCGCCCGGGGCTCAAAGACGCCCTGTTCTCTAACCGCCCGGCGGGGCCGGCGATTCGCAGATGATAGTTACCGGACCGTCGTTGATCAGATAAACCTGCATCAGGGCTTGAAAAATGCCGGTTTCAACGCGCGCGCCGCGCTGCCGCAGCACGTCCACAAAGTATTCGTACAAACTGCGGGCCTGCTCCTGGGGAGCGGCTTGATCGAAACTAGGACGCCGGCCTTTGCGCGTGTCGCCGTACAAGGTAAATTGGGAGACGACCAACAACTGGCCCCCCACCTCCTCCACGCTGCGGTTCATCTTGCCTTCCTCATCCGGGAATATTCGCAAGCCCAAGATTTTCCCGGCCAGATAATCGGCTTCCGCCCGGGTATCCTGACGGCTGACCCCCAGCAACACCAGCAGCCCTCGCCCAATCGCCCCCACCGTCCTGCCTTCCACTTCCACCCGGGCCTCTTTAACGCGTTGCACCACTGCCCGCATATGGTATAAGTATGCCAGAGTAGGGACGTGATCGAGACTTACGCATACGCCCGTGCGGGTCTGCTCGGCAACCCCAGCGACGGCTATTACGGCAAGACGATTTCCCTGTTGGTGCGCAACTTTCGCGCTCGCGTGATTTTGTACCCCAGCGCTCGACTGGAAATCCGCCCCTCCAAGGCCGATATGCCGGTTTTCGAAAGCTTGGAGGACCTTTGTGAGACCACCCGCTGGCGAGGCTACTATGGCGGCATCCGTCTGATCCAGGCGCTCATTGTGCGCTTTGTAAGGTACTGCAAGCAGCACAATATCCGCTTGCCCCGTCGTAACTTCACCATCGAATACGAATCCGACATTCCCATGCGCTTGGGCTTGGGCGGCTCGAGCGCCATCATCACTGCGGCCTTGCGCGCCCTTTGCCAGTTCTATAACGTGCACATACCCCTGCCCTGGCAAGCCGACCTGGTCTGGAAAACCGAAGATGAAGAATTGGGCGTCCCCGCCGGCCCGCAGGACCGCGTCATCCAGGTCTACGAAGGGGTCGTTTACATGGATTTTTCCCGCGAATTAATGAAGACTCGCGGCTACGGAGAGTACGAAAGACTGGACCCCGCTATCTTGCCCAAGCTTTATTTGGCCTACCGTACGACCCTCAGCGAGGGCACCGAGGTGTTTCATAGCAACGTCAAGGAGCGCTGGCGCCAGGGCGACCCCGAAGTGGTTGAGGCCATGCGGACCTGGGCCAGCTATGCCGAACGGGGCCGCCAGGCCTTGCTGGAGCGTGATTATCGCACCCTCGACGAGCTGATCAACCTTAACTTCGACCTGCGCGCGCGCATTTACCGGATAGACGACGGCAACCTGGAAATGATCAGGACGGCGCGCCAGGTAGGCGTCAGCGCCAACTTCGCCGGCTCGGGCGGCGCCATCATTGGCGCCTATCACGATGAGAGAACTTTTGATGCCCTGAGCGAAGCCATGAGCAAGCTAAGCGTGGCCGTCATCAAGCCGCAGATCTTGCCCGAAGAGTGAACTCGCCCCGGCTGCAAGGGCCGGCCCCCGCTTGATACAATCGGCTTGCCATGACCAGACGCCAGTTTGCCCAGGCCTGCGCCTCGCTGCCCTTGATGGCCGCCCCTGTCGCCCGTTTTCGCAAGGGCATTTGCTCGATCATCTTCCCTAAAGAGATGCCCCTTGAAGAACAGTTCCGGCAAGCCCGCAACGCCGGCTTCGAGGGAATCGAAATTCCGCTGGGCGAGGTTTTGCCGCTAGATACCAACCAGGAGCAAGCACAACGGCTTGGAGACGCCGCCCGGCGAGCAGGCATTGAGCTTATCAGCTTCTGGGCGTCGGCCCCCCTGTCGCCCAACCCACTTAATCACCCGGATCCAGCAGTGCGGGCCAAGGGCGTGGAAGCGCTGCGCAAGGCCGTCAGGCTGGCTTCCTGGGCCGGCTGCGGCGCCTTGCTGATCGTACCCGGCCGATTGGGTTCGGGACCCAAGTTCCAGATAGGCTACCAGGATAGTTGGGATCGGATCAGCGCGGAAATGAAAAAGGTCGTGCCTGACGCCGAAAAGGCGCGCGTATATCTGGCGCCGGAGAATGTCTGGAACAAGTTCTTGGTCAGCCCGCTCGAAATGCGCGCGTTCGTGGATCAGTTCAACAGCCCATGGGTCGGCGCCTATTTCGACATCGGCAACATCCTGCAATACGGCTACCCGCAGGACTGGATTCTCACGCTGGGCTCGCGCATCAAGCGGGTCCACGCCAAGGATTACAAACTCTCGACACGGGCTGAACAGGGCCGCTTCGTTAATTTGCTGGAAGGGGACGTGGACTGGAAGGAGGTCATGGCGGCGCTGGTCAAGGTGGGCTACCACGGTTTCATCTCTCCCGAATACAGCTACCGGCCCGATGATCCCGAACAGTTACGCAGAATCTCCGCCGCGCTGGACAAGATTCTGGCCTTGGCTTAGCTACCCTTACCCGCAGGCGCGCGAAACCTCCGCGCCGATCAAGGCAGCCACACGCTGCCGGAGCAGCTTGGTGAGCTGGCGGTGTTCGCGCAAGGCCATGTGCGCGGTGGGAATGGGTTGGCCGATGCGCAAAATCGCCTTGCCGCTGCGCACGGTCAGCGAACCCGTGGGCAGAATCTCCAGCGTGCCCGTAATACCCACCGGCACGGCGGGAACGCCCGCTCTCACGGCAATGTAAGCGGCGCCTTCTTTAAACTCACCCAGCACTCCCCGTGACCGGCTACCTTCCGCAAACACCAGCACAGACACGGCACGCTCACGCACGATCCGCGCCGCTTCCGCCAGCGTGCGCAATGATGCGCGCGGGTCCTCCCGTTCCACCGGGATATGCCCGGCCCTGCTCAGGTGGTAGCCAATAAAGGGGACCTTGTAAAGGCTGCGCTTGGCCAAGAATCTGAACTGAACCGGAATGTGCGCCAGCACCACAGGCGTGTCCATCAAGCTCAAGTGGTTCGCAACAAAAACATAACTGCCCCCCGCCGAGATGTTTTCCAGGCCCTCCACGCTCACCCGGACTCCAGCCACCGCCAGCAGAATGCGGGCCCACACGCGCGCCACCCAGTGCGGCCATCGCCCGCTTGAATCCACCAGCGAAGCCAACAAAGACACTGTTCCGCAAACAACGGTCGCCAGGACAATCAGGGGCGCGGTGATCAGCCAGGCTCTCAGCTTGGCCAGCACGAATTCATTTTACGCATCCCAGTCCCCTTGCTCATATGGCACCAGCAACGCTCTGGCCTCACCCACCAAAAACAGGGATCCCGTCACGAATACGACGTCCTCGGGCCCGGCGGCGGCCGCCAGCGCCAAGGCCTCCCTCACATCGGCCGCGGTCCGCATGCGCGCATGATCGGCCAATTCCCGGATTAGTTCGGGGCGCACGGCGCGCGGCTGTGCGGGGGCGGTCGCGATCACTTCGTGAGCCAAAGGAAACAGAATGCCTGCCATTTCCGCCACCGCCTTGTCACGCATGGCCCCGTAAACCAGCCACACCCGGCGGTCACTGTAAAACCTTTCGATGTAGGCCGCCAGGGCCCGCGCGCCTGCGGGATTGTGGGCTCCGTCCAAGTAAATCGCAGGATGCTCGCTAACACGCTCCAGCCGGCCCGGCCAGCGCACGCGGGCGATACCCTCCGCGATGGCCTTGTCCGGCACACCCAGCTCCTCCAGGCAAGCAATAGCCGTAAGCGCGTTGATCACCTGATGCTCACCGGGGAGCGGGCAGCTTACGGCGAGGCGCCTGGGACCGACCGCCGTGAACGAGCTGCCGTCGGCTTTGAGGCGCACTTGTTCGCATCGCCAGCGCTCCCCGGCCCACACCGGCAAAATACCGGCGGAGCGCGCATACTCGCCGAGCACACGAGCAACCTCCGGCCGCTGCGGAGCAAACACCGCCTTCACGCCAGGCTTTAAAATACCGGCCTTCTCCGCCGCGATCGCCTCCAGGCTCTTGCCCAGGTATTTCTCGTGATCGTAATCCACCGGGGTGACAGCCGCGATGCGGGGCTGGATCACATTAGTTGCGTCGAGCCGCCCGCCCAGACCCACCTCCATCACCGCCAACTCCACTTTCAAGCTGCGGAACAGCCACAAGGCCATGGCCGTGACTGTTTCAAAGTAGGTGGGATGGTGCTCCAGGCTGCCCTGCCGGACCAACTCTTCGGCCGCCCGATGTACGTGCTGGAAGGCGCAGGCGAACAGCTCGCGCGAGACTGCTCGCCCGCCAACACGGATGCGCTCGGTAGGCTCGACCAAGTGCGGCGAGGTGTACAGGCCCGTGCGCCAGCCTGCGGCCCGGGCAGCACTCTCGATCATGGCGCAGGTGGAGCCCTTGCCGTTAGTTCCCGCTACGTGCACGAACTGGAGGCCTTCATGAGGATTGCCGAGCGCCGCCAGCAGCTTGCGGATACGCTCCAGGCCTAACTCGGCGCTGCGAGCTTCGTTGGAAAGCGAGTAAAGAAAACGGACTGAATCGGGATAGTTCACTGGGGGCGAGCCCTATGGTAAACGATCCTGGCCGCCGCTATCAGCAAGGTGCAACCACCAAGCAGCTTGGCCTCAAACAGCCATGGATGTGCAGCCTCTGCCGGGGGCACCAGCGAAACGGCTATAGCAAGCAAGGTCACCGCCAATCCAGCCATGCTACTTACCCGCAAGCCGTGTCGCCGCGCGCACAGAAACAGGTAGGCGAAAGGAAGGAAATAGCTCACCACGGTCATGTCCACCAGCAACTGGTAAGCCCCGCGGGGACTTTCGCCGATTTGCATGGCCAGCAAAAACAAGGTGCAGGCCCCGCTTTCAAGCAGGATCACCAGGTGAGGCGTACCCCAGCGAGGATGCAGACGTGCGAAGACCGGCGGCAAGTAGCGGTCTATGCCCAATACGAAGGGCAGACGGGCCGCCCCCGCCAGCCAGGCACCGAGCTGCCCCGCGATTCCCGCCGTCACCAGCCCGGCCAGCGCCGGGCCGATCCATCTTGCGCCCAGCGCGCGCGCCGCGGCTTGCCCCGCTTGAGCCAGGCCAGTAAGTATGTCAATGCAATCTGAGGGTAGCACTACCAGTATGGCCGCAGTGCCCGCAACGTAAAAGCCGGCGATGGCCGCTGCGCTGGTCCAGGCAGCTCGAGGCACGGTGCGTGAAGCATCTCGGATTTCCCCACCCATCACTGCGCCCAGCTCCAGCCCCCCGAAGGCAAAGGCAATCTGCGACCAGAAATTAACCGTGCCCCAATTCCAGCGGGGCCACACAGCCTGCCAGCGTATGGCCAAGCGCGTTTTCGCCGTTACCGCCAGGCCCGCCGCCACCAACAGCAAGCCGGCCGCGTAAGTGCCCAGTGCTCCCACATTCTCTGTCCACTTGCCCACGCGCACACCCAACATGTTGGTCAAGGAGCCAGCCCATAACAGGATGAGAGATCCGATAACCAGCAGCAGGCGATTCTCCGCGAGCATCCGGCCATGCTCGCCGCCGGCGGAGGCGGCCATGGCCAAGCCCGCCAGCAAGAGATTGGGAAAGTAAAACAGATTGCTCAGCCAGTAGCACCAGGCGCACAAGAAGCCGTGCCAGTGGCCGAAGCAATGGCGTGTCCAGACATAAATGCCCCCTTCCTCCGGATACCGGGCACTCAACTTGGACACTGCCAGCGCCGAGGGCACAAAGAATAACGCTGCTGCCAGCAGCCAAAGCGTCAATGCCGGCGGACCGATGCGCGCCGCGGCGGCCAGCCAGCGCACGCCGAGCACCGCCGCCAGGTTGAACAACACCAGATCTGCAAAGCCCAGCTCGCGCCTCAGTGCCGCAGTCTTCACGGTGCCTGCCTCTGAAGGTTGGCCGTAACGAGCCAGTCTGCCACACACGAGCGGCGCGAGGTGTACGAGCATCGCGGCCCGGCATTCTGCTACGGTGGCGGCTCACCGTTTAACCTTGCGAGGTGCGCTCTCAGCGGGCTGGAGCGACCGTTCACGGCTGTGCGCTTTCGGGTGCGCGGGCGGGCCGTGTAACATAGGAATAATGACGCCGGGTAGCGCCGCTACTTAATGGCGATAGGTGCGGGCGCTTGCGCATCGGCTGAGCGGAGAGACAGATGGGCATCAACATCGGCGTGGACATCGGTGCAATCAGTCTCAAACTGGCGGCCCTGGGACAACCTGAAGACAGAGCTGTGCTGGAGGCGCTTTGCGCCGCGAGCCGGGCTTTCCGCCTGCTGAACTGGGACTCCCCGCAAGGCCCCCGCCCGCTGGTCATCTCCGAGTACCGGCGGATTCTGGGCAGCCCCATTCAGTCCACCTACGATCTGCTGCAAGAGTTTTACGAACTGGTGCCTGAAACAAGAATAGAGGGCATCAGGGTGACGGGCTCGGGCAGCCGTACGATCGCCAAGATTCTGGGCATTTACTTTGAGAACGAGTTCAAAGCCATAGCGCGCATGTTCAGCGCTTTCTATCCTGAGGTGCGCACCATTTTTGAGCTGGGGGGTGAAAGCGCCAAGTACATACGACTGGAGCCGCAGGCGGAAACGGGCCGGCATGGGATCGTAGATTACGATCGCAGCGGGGAGTGCGCAGCCGGGACCGGATCTTTTCTGGACCAGCAGGCCTCGCGCCTGAACTATTCGGTGGAAGAGATCGGCGAGGTCGCCTGCAAAGCCAATTGCGCGGCGCGCATTGCGGGTCGCTGCTCGGTTTTCGCCAAGTCCGACATGATACATGCCCAGCAGAAGGGCTACCGGCCGGAAGAGATCCTGCGCGGCCTGTGCGACGCGGTAGCTCGCAACTTCAAGGCCTCGGTAGTAAAAGGACGCAAGGTGATAGCGCCGGTGGCCTTGATCGGCGCCGTCTCTCAAAACATCGGCATTACCCGCGCCTTGCGCGAGGTTTTTCACCTCGGACAAAGCGATTTGTTCGTGCCGGAACTTTACGCCTGGTGCGGCGCTATCGGCACGGCCATGCTGGAGGCTGAGGATACACGCAAGCGTTCTTTCGCCGAGATTCACCGGCTGGCGCAGCACGAGACCGAGATTCAGGCGCACGATATGCGCCCCCTTTCAATGGAAAACGTGATCCTGTTGCGGGACAGGGTGCTGCCGTGGGAGCCGCCCCCGGGTGACGACCCCATACCTGCCTATTTGGGCATTGACGTGGGTTCGGTGTCCACCAACCTGGCCGTGATTGACCAGGACGGGTCTCTGATCCATGAGGTGTATTTGCGCACCGCCGGGCGTCCCATCGAGGCCGTGCAGCAGGGTCTGGCCGAGGTGGATCGCCTTTGGGGGCACCGCCTGCAAATACTGGGCGTGGGCACCACGGGCTCCGGACGCGAGCTGATCGCCGAGGTAGTGGGCGCTGACGTGGTCAACGACGAAATCACCGCCCACAAGACCGGAGCCTTGCACGTGGCCCAAACCATGGGTCTGCCTGCCGTAGACACCATCTTTGAAATCGGCGGCCAGGACTCCAAGTTCATCTCCATCGAGAACGGCGTGGTGGTGGATTTCGCCATGAACGAAGCCTGCGCCGCAGGTACTGGTTCCTTTTTGGAAGAGCAAGCGGAAAAGTTGGGCATCTCCATCAAGGGGGAGTTTGCACGGCTGGCGCTGTCCGCACCGGCGCCCACGCGCCTGGGCGAGCGCTGCACGGTGTTCATGGAACGCGACGTGACGAGCTGGCTGCACAAGGGTGAGAGCGTGCCCAACCTGGTGGCCGGCCTGGCTTACTCGATAGCGTTGAATTACCTGAACCGTGTGGTGCGCGGCCGCAAGATCGGCAACGTGATCTACTTCCAGGGAGGCACCGCATACAACGACGCGGTGGCAGCGGCCTTCGCCGGTCTGCTGGGCAAGACGATTACGGTTCCGCCCCATAACGGCGTCATCGGCGCCATCGGCATGGCCTTGATCGCGCGCCAGTGGCGCCTGGCCACTGGCGGCAAGACGCGTTTCCGGGGCTACGATCTGAGCCGTCTTGAGATGAGCTCGCGCGACTTCATCTGCCAGGCTTGCTCGAACCTGTGCGAGATGAAAGAATTCACGATTCAAGGGCAAAAGAGCTACTGGGGCGACAAGTGCTCAGACCGTTTCCGCAAGCCCTCCTTGACAGGCCGCAAGCCAGTTATCGAGGATCTTTTCGGCCTGCGCGAAAAACTGCTCGAGCAGATAACGGGACGCCCGCTCAATGCCCGGCCGACCGCTGACGGCAAGCTGGTGGTGGGATTGCCGCGGGCCATGGCCATGCTGGATCTGTATCCTTTCTGGCACCGCTACTTCAGGGAAGCGGGGCTGGAAGTCGTGCTTTCGCCGCCCACCGATCCCAAGATTGCCGCCGCCGGGGTGGAGCTGGCCATCGCCCAACCTTGCTATCCGATCCAGATCGCCCACGGCCACGTACACGCCTTGCTGGAAATGGGCGTGGATTACGTGCTCCTGCTCAACCTGCTGGATGCGGAATCCCATCCGGATTATCCCTGCATCGCCCATTACTGCCCCTGGAACCAGACCTTGCCTTGGGTGATCCAGTCGGCCCCCCAGCTTGAACCGCACAAGCATAAGTTCCTGATCCCCACTCTGCACTTTCAGCTTGGACGCGAGCACATCAAGCGCGCCCTGGCCGAATGCATGCGACGGCTGGGCGTGAGCCGACGCACCAGCGATCGCGCGGTGGACGCGGCCTACGCCGCCCAGCGCGAATTCCAGCAACGCTTGCTGGAGGCAGGCCGGCAAGCTCTCGAAGTCCTCAAGCAAACCGGCGAGCCCGGCATCATCATCGTCGGCCGGAGCTACAACATTTACGATCGCAACGTTAATTGCGACGTCCCGCGCAAGCTTCGGCATCGCTACGGCGCTAACGTAATTCCCATTGATTTTCTGGTCACCGGCCGGGAATTCATAGGTGACTTGCACCCCAACATGTACTGGACTTCCGGGCAAAGAATTCTGGCCGCGGCCCGCCTGGCCAAAGAGCACCAGAATTTGCACTTGATTTATCTGTCGAATTTCAAATGCGGGCCGGACTCTTACATCAAACACTTTACGCGCGAGGCGGCCGGCGGGCCGTACCTGGTGTTGCAGTTTGACGGGCACGGCAACGACGCCGGCTACATGACTCGCTGCGAAGCTTATCTGGACAGCAAAGGTATCCTGCGATGCTACAAGAGCTGGGAAGCGCCCGCGTGGCTGGCGAGCGTGCATTGAGTCCGGACGAACAGCTTCGGGCCGAGCGTCCGGTCGCAAGCTTGAAGGGCAAGCGCATCTATGTGCCGCCCATGGCTTACGGAAGCGCGCGCGCTTTCGTGGCCGCCTTCCGCGCGCTCGGTCTGGATGCGGAAATCACGCCCCCTTCCGACCACCTGACGCGCGAGTTCGGCGCTCGCTACACTTCCGGCGACGAGTGCTATCCGGCCAAGGTGACTATCGGCGATTTCATGAAGCTGCTGCGCCAGCCCGGCGTGGATCCCTCGCGCGTGGTCTTGTTCATGCCCACTGCCGACGGTCCCTGCCGTTTCGGGCAATACGCCCCTTATTTGGAGCGCATTCTGGCCGTTAACGGCTTCACTCAGACGCAAGTGCTTTCCCCCACCTCCGCCAATGCCTACGCGGGCTTGGGTGAGTTGGCGCGACCTTTCATACGCACCGGCTGGCGCGCCCTGCTGGCGGCGGACATCTTGCAGAAGCTGCTGCTCATGCACCGGCCCCACGAGGTCAACGCCGGCCAGACTCAGGCTGTGTACGAGCAATGCCTGGATGACCTCTGTCGCACCATCGAGCAGGCCCCTTTGGATCCACCTGTACAGTTGCGCGCCATTCGCGAGGCACTGATCCGCTGCCGCGACCGCTTTCGAACTATTCCCCTGCGCCGCGATCCCTCCACCCCATTGATCGGCATCGTGGGCGAAATCTTCTGTCGCCTCCACACTTTCTCAAACGAAAATCTAGTCGAGCGCCTGGAAGGCTACGGAGCCGAGGCCTGGCTCTCAGACATCTCCGAGTGGGTTTGGTACACCAATGCCGAACAATTCCGCAAGCTGCGTTTGACGGGGCGGCGCTTCTCCAAGGCCGCTTTGGCCGCTTGGATCCGCAAGTATATCCAGCACCGCGATGAGCAGGCTTTGCTGGAACCCTTCCGAGAGGACTTCGCCGGCTATGAGGAGCCCGACATCCACCAACTGCTAGCCTGCGCCCAGCCTTACTTGCCGCCGGGCGGCGCGATGGGCGAGATGGTGCTCAACGTGGGCAAGGCCGTCTACCTGGCCCAAAAGGGTGTGGACGGCATCATTGACATCAGCCCCTTCACCTGCATGAACGGCATTGTCAGCGAAGCCATCTATCCGCGCGTGAGCCGGGACATGGGCGGCATACCAATCCGCAACTTCTATTTCGATGGGACGCAGTCGGACTTAGACCGCGATCTGGGCGTTTACCTCGAGCTGGCGCGCAGCTACCGGCGCCGCAAGCGCTTCCACCGGCCGGCCGTTTGAGCGGCCCGCCCATCAGCCGGTGCTCGGGTGGTCATTGATTCCGCTATTAGTCGGCATCCGTATCTCGCCTGTCTTGTGGGCGCCCCCTGCGCGAGCAGCGACCGACCTAAAATTGCAATCGAACTCCGAGTTGCACGCGCCTGGAAGGGTGCGCCGCCACCGGCTTCCCAAAGAAGGGCGAAGTGAGTGCTCCGACGAAGTTTTGGTAGTTAACGCGGTTCGGCAGATTAAAAGCGTCCAGGGAGAGCGTCAGGCTGGGGCTGTTTTCCTTGGCCGAAGGCCGTAGACGGAATTCCCGAAACCAGCGCAGGTCGATCCCGATGTAGCCCGGGCCATGGCCTGTGTTTCGCGGGACTCCCGCCGGGCGATCCAGCGCCATGCCATCACGATTGTCGTCCTTGCCCGTGGTGATGTTGAAAGGAGGGCCAGAGAGAAGAGATGCCGAAAAGCCCAGGTTCAGCCAGCGGTGCAGCTTGGCGGTGCCCAGCAGATTGAATTGATGGCGGCGGTCGGCATCCGCACGGCCCCATTCCCCGCGGGGATCGAAGCTGTTGGCCGGAAACCAGCTCACGCCTTCGGTGTCGCTACAAATCTGGCCGAACGTGTACTGGGCCAATCCGGTCCATCTCGGACCCAGCTTGCCGCGCAACGTGATCTCGAGCGCATTCCCTTCCAGCCTGCCGGCCGATTCAATTAGGCGCAAGACGTTGAAGCGGGCGTCGGGCCTGGCTCGGAACTCGGGTGGCAACGGCGCGTTAGCGTCCCGTGAACGCAGTTGGTGCCGGCCTCGCGTGCCGATATAATTGACTGCCAGTGTCGTCTGCTTCGCTAACTGCCGTTCCAATCCCACGCTGAACTGCAACAGCTCCGGGAGTTGGACCCCCTGCTCGAGCCGTACGACGCTGGTCGGCATCAGCGGCAGGAGCGCGGCCAGCCCCTCGGTTGAAAATGGCGGATCACTGACGACAAAACGCTGGAGGCGCGTGCCGTTATAGCGAAGCACGTCCCAGATGGGAGCGGGGCCGGACCGATCGAAGAAGAAGCCGGCCCCCGCGCGAATCACCGTATTTCTAGATCGGGTCGGCGCGTACGCCAGCGCCAGGCGTGGAGCGAAGTTGTTGCGGTCGCCGAAAAAGTTCTGCCAGTCGTACCGCAGGCCGGCAGCGACGGATAATGTGGGTCTCACCTGCCACTCGTCTTGCACAAACGCGCCCAGGTTCTTCTCGGTGAACACCGTCCTGGGATTCCCGCGCTGGATGACCGCCGAGAATGGCCGGTTGCGGCTGTAATCTTCCAGCGACGCGAAGTAGAACGTCCCAAGTTGATTGCTCCAGTCGCTGAAGCCGCGCCGGCTCCAATCCGGGACGTTGAAGCCGTTTTTGAGCGTGTGGCGGCCGACAGTCTGCGTCAGCAGCCAGGTGATGGAAGTGTGCACCTCGGTCCGCAAAGCGTCTGCTTGGGCTCCGCCAGCGGTGAAGGCGTCAGTGACGACGATTCGCGGCCTGGACGTGTTGCTGTGGGTCGGAGACCAGTAGCGACCGATCAAGATCCGGAATTGGCTGAGGAACTTCGGGTTGACTATGCCGCGGTGGTTGAAGATAAACTCATCCTCCCGGAAGCGGTTCTGGGCGCCTGCCTCCGGCAAGACGGTGGCTCCCACACCCACATTGTTCCGCCAGCGGTCCTGGAAGTTGAGCTGCCAGAACATCACGTTGCGCTGGCTCAACTGGTGGGTGATTCGAAGCGAGGCGTACGTGTTTTGCTGAGGGATCGGCACGTTTTGGGTGATCGCGCCCCTCAATCCGTAAGCGAACACTACGGCTTGCAGATCCTCGCTCTCCCGCATGCCGGAGAGCAGGAACGACGTGTTCTGGCCCGAGCCGAGCGGCCCGAAGAGGCTGCCTTCGAAAATGCGCCGCTGCTCCGGCGGGCGGGTCACGGCAAAGGCATCGCGCGCGTTCAAATGATGATCGCGCAACAGGAAATTGAAGGTGCCATGATAGCGGTCCGTCCCGGCCTTGGTGATCACCTCGATGCGCCGCCGGCTCCACCGCGGGTACTCGGCCGTGTAGGGGTTTTGATTGATCTTGATCTCCTGAATGGCCGATGGCGTTACGCCGACGTTGCGCATCTCCATGCCGTCAACTATGATGGACGTGCCGGCGTCGCCCGGTGTGCCGGGCGCCAGAAATCGCGACAAGGCGGTCAGATAGTCCAGATCGAGAATGGGCAGGTTTTCCAGCAATCCTCGTTCGACCGAGATCGTGTTGAGATTACCGCCAGCCTCCGTCGTGACTCGAAGGGCCTCACTTGCCACGGTGATCTGTTCTTTCAGCGGCGCAAGGGCTAGCTTCAGGACGAGCCGCACCGGCCGGCTGCCCACCTGCACGCTCCGGTCAATGGGCTTGAATCCCGAGACCGTCACCGCCAACCGGTAGCCACCCGCGCCAAGGTTGTCAAACTGGAACTCACCCGACACCGAGGTCAGCGTCGAAGTCTGCCGGCCGACGCCAACCAGCGTCACCGGCGCGCCGGGCACGGGCCGATCCATCGGGTCGAGCAACACTCCCCGAATGCTCTGCGGCGGTGGTACGTTCTGCGGCCAGGCGCCGGCGGATATCAGCATACCCATCGCCGCTAACCGGAGCATGCATCTATGAAGGGCAGTCTCCATTTTGCCCTCGCCGACAAGAGCAGTATACACCCACCCGCACGTCTCAACCCCCACATCGTTCTCTGCGCAGTTCCTGCTTTGGCACGCCCCGGGGTCGGGGTCCGTGCTGCCTCTAGGCAGCTCGAGCGCCCGGAAGCGGCATGACTGGGGACGTCGAGGGATGCTACAAAGCTACAGCGAAACGTTTAAAATGGAAAGCCGGTATGAAAGCGGCCTTACTGTTGACGCCAGTCCTACTGCTGGCTAAAACGCCCGATCGGGCGCCGCTGCCTGACGAGTGGGGATACCGCCCCGCCGACGGGGCCACGGTCCCTCTGAATCCGCCCTCACTGACCTGGGTGCACGAGGCGGAGGCTGCCAGCTACGAGGTGCAATGGGCCACCAAGCCGGACTTCAGCAATGCCGCTACCGCCACGGGAATACCGTGGAGCGTTTACACCCACCACAGTCCCCTTAAGCCAGGCCGCTACTGGTGGCGCTATCGCATCTTGGGCAAGGACGGGAGGTTCTCGAACTGGAGCCGCGCTCGCAACTTCACCGTGCCCGCCAACGCAGTTGCGTTTCCACAGCCCACCATGGACGAGATCAAGCGCCGGATTCCGGCTTCTCATCCGCGGCTGTTCGTGCGTGCCGAGGATTTACCCAAGTTGCGCGAATGGGCCCGCACAGGAGGCCGCGCCGCCTACGAAAAACTCATCGCGCGCGCTGAGCAGTTGCACCAGGCCGAACCGACACCGGAGCCTGCGGTGCGCGCTAGCGCCAGCGACCCTGCCACTCGCCAGTACTGGTGGTCAAACCGCATGCAAACCATCCGGGCATTGCAGGAAGCCGAGATTCTTTCCTTTGCATGGCTGCTGACGGGCGAGTCCCGCTACGGAGAAGCTGCCCGGCGCTTTACGCTCAAGCTGGCCTCCTGGGACCCCGACGGCCCCACCAACTTCCGCCTGAACTGCGAGGCGGCCAAGCCCATGCTGCACCGCCTGGCCCGTGCCTACGACTGGGCCTGGCCCCTGCTCAGCGAGCAGGAGAGGGCTTGTATCCGCGCCGTATTGTTGCGTCGCGCGCTGGACGCGTGGAACAGCGGGGAGGTGCGCCAGGGCGCGGGCCATCTGAACCAGCCTTACAACAGTCACGGCAACCGTACCTGGCACAAGCTAGCCGAGAACGCCATCGCCACCCTGGGCGAGACGCCGGAGGCAGAGCGCTTCCTGGCCTACGCCGTGGCTAAGTTCTTCGCAGCCTACCCGGTCTGGTCCGACGATGACGGCGGCTGGCACGAAGGCCTCTCCTACTTCGCCGGCTATATGTCCAAGGCAGCCTGGTGGCTTGAAGTGGCCCGCGTGGCCCTGGGCATTGACGGGTTCAAGAAACCTTTCTTCGCGCACTTCGGCGACTACGCGATGTATTCGGCGCCGCCTGGCTCTCCGGATCTGGGATTCGGAGATCTTTCATACAGTGCACCTTCCAAGGGCTGGTCTTTCATGCACTACTTCGTGCGCCGGACGGGCAATCCTTACTGGGCTTGGTGGCTTGAGGCCTGGCAAATCCCGGCAACCAGCGAGGAGCCCGTGCTGGACTTCTTGTGGAGCGCCCTGCCGCCGGTCGCTGCCAAGGCGCCCGACGGTCTGCCGCCTTCCAAGGTGTTCCGAGGCACGGGGGTGGCTGTGCTCAACACAACGCTCTCAACGGCGGCCGACAACGTGCAAATTCGCTTTAAAGCCAGCCCCATGGGCCGCTGGAGCCACGGGTTAGATCCCCACAATTCCTTTACCCTGAACGCCTACGGCGTGCCTCTGCTGGTTAACTGCGTCTACCGCGACCTCTACGGCAGCCCCTTCCACCGCGGCTGGGTGTGGGGCACCCGGGCGCATAACGCATTATTGGTGGACTGTGAAGGACAAAAGCCGCGCTCGGCAGATCCGGGCGGGCGCATCATCAAATGGGACTTCCAACCAGGCTTGGATTATCTGGCGGGCGACGCCACCGCGGCCTACGAGGGCCGCCTAAAGCGCTACTTGCGCCATGTCGTTTTCATCAAGCCGGACGTGATTATCCTGGCTGATGAAATCCAGGCGGCGCGGCCTAGCACATATCAGTGGATGCTCCATGCCCAGCAGCCTTTCGAAGTTGAGCCAAGCGCACAGCGGTTGGTGCTGGATCGCGGTCAGGCCGGCGTTATCATCGAGTACATCGCCGCGCAGCGCCTGCGCCTGCGCCAGTGGACGGGCTACGACCCCGAGCCGGACTGGAGCTATCTCTCTTCGATCAACAGCCGCGGCATCCCTACCCAGTGGCACGTGGAAGCCGCCTCAGACAGCCCCGCCGCGGAAGCCTTTACGCTCACTGTGTTACGCGTCTTCGGCCGGGGCGGCAAGCCCGCCGGCTCCGTTCGGGCGCAGCGCGACGAAAGCGGATTGAGCGTCACCATCCCCGCAGCCCGCGGGGATCAGATCACAGCGATCTTGCGGTTCGCGGGGCCGAATTTCGCCCAGGTGCAACGGGGCGGCCGGCGCTGGAAGATCACACGATCGCAATAAGAAGAACCACGGCGTGGCGCGAGGCGTGTGCTAACCTGAAAGATCGCCGCTTCTTATGGAGTCAATCTCAGTCACACTGCCTGATGGCAGTACCCTCAAGGTGCCCAGGGGGAGCCGCCCGCTTGACATTGCACGCTCGCTGAGCAAGCGCCTGGCTGAAGAGGCGATCGTGGCGCGCGCAGACGGCGAGCTGATTGACCTTACACAGCCCCTGCAAAACGACGCCCGGCTGGAAATACTCACCAGCAAGGATCCTGAAGCGCTCGAGGTCTACCGCCACTCGGCTGCCCATCTGCTGGCGGCGGCCGTGCTCGAGCTGTTCCCGGGCACCAAACTAGGCATCGGTCCGGCCACCGAAAACGGCTTCTTTTACGACTTCGAGCGGCCGGAGCCGTTCACGCCGGAAGATCTCGAAAAGATCGAGGCCAAGATGCGCGAACTGCAACAGCGCGACTTGCCCTACGAAAAGCGACTGGTGCCCAAGTCAGAGGGCCTCGCACGCTACCGCGCCATGGGTGAGCATATGAAGTGCGAGCTCATTGAGGAAAAAGCCGGCGAGGTCTTCACCGAATACGCACTGGGGCCGAATTTCGTTGACTTCTGCCGCGGGCCTCACGTGCCCTCGACCGGCAAGATCAAGGCGTTCAAGTTGCTCTCAGTGGCGGGGGCCTACTGGAAGGGCGACGAGCGCAACCGGCAGTTGCAGCGCATTTACGGCACGGCCTTCTTCACCCAGAAAGAATTAGATGCGTATTTGAATCAGCTCGAGCAAGCGCGGCAGCGCGACCACCGCAAGCTGGGTCAAGAGCTGGATTTGTTCAGCATCCAGGAGCTGGCCGGCCCGGGGTTGATTTTCTTCCACCCCAAAGGCGCCATAGTCCGCCGGATCATGGAAGATTGGATGCGCGAGCAGTACGTGGCGCGAGGTTACTCGCTGGTTTACACGCCTCACGTAGCCCGCGCCGACCTCTGGAAGACCTCAGGCCACTATGACTTTTACGCCGAGAATATGTTCCGCCGCATGGAGCTTGAGGACGCCGAATATCAGCTCAAGCCCATGAACTGCCCCTTCCATATCCTGATCTACAAAGACAAGCTGCGCAGCTACCGCGACCTGCCCATCCGTCTAGGCGAGCTGGGCACCGTATATCGCTACGAACGCTCCGGCGTAATGCACGGTTTGCTGCGCGTGCGCGGCTTCACCCAGGACGACGCCCACATCTTCTGCACGCCCGCACAAATCGAAGACGAAATCGCCGGCTGCCTCGATTTCGCCCTCCACGTGCTGCGGACCTTCGGCTTCGAGCGCTACGAAGCCGACCTTTCGACCTGGGATGGCGGCGCCAGCGGCAAGTACGACGGGGCGCCGGAACAGTGGGAGCTGGCTGAGTCAGCTTTAATGAAAGCTTCCCAGCGGCTTGACCTGAAAGTAAAGGTGGTGCCCGACGAGGCGGCTTTCTACGGTCCCAAGATAGACGTGAAGCTGGTGGACGCTATCGGCAGGCTCTGGCAGCTTTCCACCATCCAGTTCGATTTCACGCTCCCGCGACGTTTCGAACTGACCTACATCGCCGAGGACGGCAAGCCTCATCAGCCGCTGATGGTGCACCGGGCACTGTTCGGTTCGCTGGAGCGCTTCTTCGGCATCCTGATCGAACACTACGCCGGCGCTTTCCCGGTCTGGCTGGCGCCGGTGCAAGTCATCGTTTTGCCCATCACTGACCGGCAAGTTGCATACGCGCGGGAGGTTGCAGCGCGGCTGAAGCAAGCCGGCTTGCGCGCCGGCGTTGACGAGCGGAGCGAAAAAATCAATTTCAAGATCCGCGAGGCCCAGCTTCAGAAGATCCCCTACATGCTAGTGGTGGGCGATCGCGAGGCAGCGGCCGGAACTGTCTCAGTGCGGAATCGCCGCCATGGCGACCAGGGCACGCGCACCCTGGATGAGTTTCTGAGCGAGATCAAGCGCCTGGTAGAAGAGAAGACGCCGGTGGAGTAATTAGCATGCTGGGCACGGCGCTGCTCGCGCTAACGGGCGGTGCACTTGCTTATTGCTTGTTAGTGTTGCTTGCCGTTCGATCCTACCTCCGCCAACCGCGGCCCGCGCTGCGCCGCCCGGTACCCATCAGCGTGCTCAGGCCCTTGGCCGGCCTCGATGAAGGGCTGGAAGAGAACTTGCGCAGTTATTTCCGCCAGGATTATCCCGAGTTCGAGATCATCGCTGGAGTGCGCACGGCAGAGGATCCCGCGGCTGAAGTGTTCGAGCGAGTTCGCGCCGAGTATCCACAGATTCCAGCCCGCCTGGTGGTCACGGGCGAGCCCCCTTGCCCCAACGCCAAGGTCTTCAGCCTCACGCGCATGCTGGCCGTAGCTCGCTACCAACTGCTTGTAATGGCGGATAGCGACACGCGCGCCGGTCCCGGCACGCTGCGCGCCCTGGCAGCCGAATTCGAGGATCCTCGCTTGGGCCTGGCTAGTTGCCCCTACCGAGCCGTACCGGGGCGCAGCTTCTGGTCCCGGCTGGAAGCCTTAGGGATGAACACCGATTTCCTGGCCGGCTTGCTGGCTGCGCGCCTGGTGGAAGGCGTACGTTTTGGCGTCGGCCCGACTATCGCAGCCCGCCGGGATGCTCTAGCAAGCTTCGGCGGCCTCAGGGATCTGAACGAATATCTGGCCGAGGATTTCATCATGGGCCACTTCGCGTTTGCAGCGGGCTGGCGTGTAATCCTTTCGCGCAATTTGATCGAGCACCACATCGGCAGCCAAACGTTGCGTGAGAATATCCGTCACCGGCTACGCTGGATGCGCTCTACGCGCCGCTCGCGTCGGCGGGGCTATTTGGGGCAGATATTTACTTACCCGCTGCCTCTGGCCTTGCTAGCGCTGCTGGTTTGTCCCTGGGCGTGGCCGCTGGCGGCCGCAACCCTGCTGGCGCGAGCCGCAGCCGCTTGGGCCGTGGGACACAGGATCCTCCGGGATCCGCTGCTCGCGCGTTACTGGTATCTTCTGCCCCTGCAAGATCTGCTAAGTTTTGCCTTCTGGATAGCCGGATTCTTCGGCAGCGCCGTCATCTGGCGAGGCCGCCGCTATTATTTGGACCAATACGGGCGCCTTCGGTCCTTCAAGCGAATTTAAGTTTCCTAGTGCCCGCCCGCCGTCGGCTGCAAGAGCCGCTGCGCATGAGGGCAGCGAAAGGCGTCGTGTCCGCCCTCATTCGGTTAGAGCGCATAGGCGTGGCCTTCCGGCGTCAGTCCTGAGCGGCGGGGGTCGCCGCCGGTGGTGCGCAAAATCTCATGGATGCGGCGCTGGAGATCTCGCACCAGCTCCTTCAAGGCCGGGTCCGGAATCTGCTCGATCAGCCTGCCCCGCCGGAGTCCCACCTTGACGTGGCCCAGCAGGTTGCGCCGCTGGTCAGGGTCGGCCGCCAGATCGTAGAGTTCGTCTTTGTCCCAGACACCCAGGCTCTGGCAGTAGCTGTAACGCGACGTGCGCAGCCCGATCAGCGTGGGCGTATAGGGAAAATCGAACTCCCACTCGTACTCATAAACAAAATCCGTGCGCCAGGGAACTTGCTCGCCGCGCAACAAAGGCAGAAGAGAACGTCCTTGCATCGAAGCAGGCGCAGCCAGGCCGGCGGCCTCCAAGAAGGTTGGCGCCAGATCCAGATTGAGCACCATCTCCTCGCGCACCCCGGCGCGAAAGCGCCCCGGGGCCCAAACCACCAGCGGCACACGGATCGAGGGCTCATGCATCGAGCGCTTGTCCAGCAGCCCGTGCTCGCCCCACATGTAGCCGTTGTCGCCCATATAAATGACGATGGTGTTCTCAGCCAGTTTTCGTTTCTCAAGCGAGGCCAGCAGCGCACTGACGCTTTCGTCCACCGCCATCAAGCTGCGGCAATAGTTGCGATAGGCCGCTTCGAAGGTCATTTGATGGCCGAACAGGCCGTCCACACCCTGGCGGGAATATCGCCGGCGCAAAATCCACTCCGGTTTTTGCTGGTAATCCTCTTCGCGGAAGGGCATGGTGGGGGGCAAAGGGATGGGGTCACAGGCGTACAGGTCGCGGTGACGCGGCGCCGGTTGGAAGTCGTAGTGCACGGCCTTGTGAGACAAATACAGCAGGAAGGGACGGCCGGCCGTCTGGGCGAGGAATTGTTCGGCTTCGGCCGCGAGCACGTCGGTGATGTAGCCCTTCACGCGCGTGCGGGTACCGTTGCGGTTCAATTCCGGATCAAAATACTCGCCCTGACCGCGGAAGGACACCCAGTAATCGAAGCCGGGCCGGGCCTCATCGCTCTCGCCGCCCATGTGCCATTTGCCGATGAATGCCGTGCGATAACCGGCCTCGCGCAGCAGGGCGGGAAAGGTGGGCAGCTTAGGGTCGAGCGGCGTGAAGTTGTCCACCACCCGGTGCGCGTGCATATACAGCCCGGTCAGAATGGTGGCGCGGCTGGGAGAGCACAGGGAAGTGGTTACGAAGGCGTTGCGGAACAACACGCCCTCGCGCACGAGGCGATCAACGCCGGGCGTCTTCAGCCAGGGATGACCGAGAGCGCCGGCAAAGTCATAGCGGTGGTCGTCGGTAAGGACGAAGACGAAGTTGGGAACTCGCACGGCAGTACGGGCAACGCCGGCGACGAGGGTAGAAAGAACTTGCCTGCGCGTCATAGCTATGTTTTGAGTTTATCCGGCGGCAGTGTGCCCTGAGAAGCCGCTTCAGGGCACAGGTACGGGCGCAGCGAGCGCAGCTCGCAAGCAGCACGCCGCAGGGAGGCGTGACGTCCCTGCCCCCTGCGCGACGGAAGCTGCCGCATGTGCAATGGCTGCCAGCAGGCGCTGGTAGAGTGCAGGCGACAACCGCCCCCGGTGACGATAGGCCATCAGAAGCACCAGGGCGCCGCGAAAGTCGGCCCCCTTCAGTGCAAACCCAACGCCGGACGCGCCACAGCCTTCTTCAACATAAATGCGGCAGGCAAACACAGCAAAATAGCAACCACCAACCAACGATAAGTATGTACGAAAGCCAGCAGTGCCGACTGTTGGAGCAAAATGCCATAAATGGCCCCGTGAGCCTGGCGCTGGCCTTGGGCCAGGCCCGCCAAGCGGCCCAGCGCCGCCTGCAAACCCGCCATGTACTGCTGGTAGACCGGATCGTAAGGCGTGAGCCGCCCGACCAGATAGGCCTGGTTGCGCTGGGCGCTGCGCACCAGATACGTCGTCCACATGGAAATGCCGATGCTGCCGCCCACGTTTCGCACCAGGTTGAAAATGGCCGTGGCATTGCCCATCTGCTCGTTGCGCAGCCGCGCCACCGCCAGCGTGGACAAGGGAACGAAGATGAAACCCATGCTGAAGCCTTGCAGGACGTTGGCTCCGGCGATGCTACCGATGGTAGTTTCCAGACTAATCTGACCCAGCAGGTAATTGCCGTACGCGAACAGGCAAATGCCGAAGGCGATTAGTTTCCTGCCGTCCACTCGCATCAACAGCAGGCCGGCCGCCGGCAGCCCCATGAAGGCTCCCAAACCCCGCGGCGCGATGGCCCATCCGCTCCACTCGGCTGTATAAGCCAGCAGCGTTTGCAAGAACTGCGGCAGCAATGTCACGGAGGCGTACATCGTCCCGCTGACCACAAAGATGGTTGCTGCCGCCACGGCGAAGTTGCGGTCCCTGAAAACTCGCAAATCAACCACCGGAAGGCGCGTGCGGAGCTCATGCACCAGGAATGCCGTGACCCCGAGGATCGTCACGATGGCGAGGCGGGTGATCAACGGGCTGGCGAACCAATCCTCATCCTGTCCCTTGTCCAGTACGACCTGAAGCGCGCCCACCCACACCACCAGAAAAGCCAGCCCCCACCGATCGAGCGGCCCCGCCTCCCCTTCCCGGATCCAGGGCGGGTCCTCGAGAAACTGAGCCATCAAAAATAAGGCCAGCAAACCGGTGGGTAAGTTGATGTAAAACCCCCAGCGCCAGGAGTAGTTGTCCGTGAGCCAGCCGCCGAACGTAGGACCGATGATCGGCGCCAACACTATGATCAAGCCGAACAGAGCCATGGAAAGCCCGCGCTTTTCCGGCGGGAAACTCTCGAGCAGCACGGCCTGCGCCAGGGGCACCATGGCGCCCCCGCCGATCCCCTGGAAAATCCTCGCTAGCACCAGCACGGTTAAGTTGGGCGCCAGTCCGCATAGCATCGAGCTGAAGATAAAGAGGGCCGTGCAAAGCATCAGCAAGCGCTTGCGTCCGAAGCGCAGCGCCAGCCACGCGCTGATAGGCACCACTACGCCGTTGGCCACCAGATAGCTGGTCAGCGTCCAGGTGGCCTCAGAGTTCGTGGCCGCCATGCTGCCCGCAATGTGCGGCAGCGCCACCATGACGATGGTGGTGTCAAGCACCTCCATGAAAGTGGGCAACACCACAGAGAGGGCCACCAACCACGGGCTGACCCGCGGGCGCCACTCCAGTGCCGTCGCCTCGGACCGCTCGTGGGGGTTCATCGCACTCGCACCTTGGGCACTACGGACATCCCCGGTCCCAGCTTGTACTCGCGCGGCAGCGGTTCCGTGAAGACGATCTTCACCGGCACTCGCTGCACCACCTTCACATAGTTACCCGTGGCGTTTTCCGGCGGCAGCAGGCTGAAGCGCGCGCCCGAGCCGCTCTGGATGCTGTCTACGCGGCCGCGCAGTTTGAGCCGCGGGTAAGCGTCCACCTTAATTTCCACCGGCTGCCCCGGACGCATGCGCTTGAGCTGGGTCTCCTTGAAGTTGGCCACCACCCACAGCCGGTCGGAAACCAGCGCCATCAGCGCCTGCCCGGGTTGCACGATGTTGCCCGACTCCACGGACTTCTTGGTGATGTAGCCCGATTCCGGCGCACGAATCCGGGTGTAGGAAAGATTTAGCTCCGCCTGGCGCACGAGCGCCTTTTGCAGTTCGATGCCGGCCTGTACGGCCTGCACATCGCTTTGGCGCGCGCGCACCTGATCGGGGCCGGACTGCGCTTCCTTGACCCGTCCTTCGGCTTGCCGCACGGCGCTGTCAGCCTGCCGCAAGGCCGCCAGCGTGGATTCGCGCAACGCTTTGGCCCGCGCCAAGTCCGCCTCCGCCGCGGCGACCAGTTGATTGGCTGCCTCCAGGTTCGCGGCTGTCGCTCGAGCCTCGGTTTCGGCCCGGTCGAGCATCTGCCGCGAGACCTCGTCCTTTTCAAACAGCGCCCGGTAGCGCACCACGTCGGCCGCGGCTCTTTTGGCCTCGGCCTCCGCAGCAGCACGGCGAGCCTGCGCCTGCTGGTAATTGGCCTGGGCAGCACGCACTCCCGCTTCGGCTTCACCCAGGCGAGCCTTCAACATCGCGACCTGCTCTTTGGCCGCCTCCAATGCTGCCTGCGCCTGGATGAGCGCGGCGCTGGTGACCGTCGTAGTGGCCGACAGGCCCGCCCTGGCGCCGTTGGCCCGCGCCAGCATATCATCCAGCCGCGCCCTGGCCTCCGCCAGCCTGGCCTCGTAATCGGTGGGATCCAACTCAACCAGCACATCGCCCTGATTGACGTGCTGGTTGTCATCCACGTGCACACGCAACACCTGGCCGAAGACGCGGGGGCTGATCTGGATGATAGCTCCCTCGATGAAGGCGTTGTCCGTCGTCTCGAACGTCGTTCGCTGCCAGTAATACCAGAGGCCCACGGCGACGGCTGCGACCAAACCCAGGATCAGCCACAACCGCGTGCGAGGGTTGGCCAGCGGTCGCCGAGCGGCGGCGGGCCCAACCTCGGTCGCCGTCGTGTTTTGCATACTCACCGGGGATTCAGGCATGAGGTCTTCTCCCTCCGTTGATCTTCAAAGCTTGAAGTCTTCTACATGTCCCGTCGCCACAGCCAGATTCAGACGGGCCATGTTAAACAAGGCCAGGCTGGCCACCCAGCCGTAACGAGCATTCTCTAAGGCCGCCTGAGCGTTGGTGACCTCGACGTTGTCCGCCAGGCCGTTGCGGAAGCGGTCCTGAGCCAGTTCCAGCTCGCGCTCGGCCAGCCGCAGTGCGCTTTCGGCTGCCTTGACCTGCTCGGCCCGGGTCTTCAAATGCTCAACGGCTTCGCGGACTTCCTTGTCCACCTCTGCACATAGATCATCCAGTTGCATTTGCGCCTGGCGCCGCTTGGTGCTGGCCAGGCTGATTTCGTTGCGAGTGCGCCCACCGTCGAAGATGGGAACGTCAATGCGCAGGCCGACGCTGCGCGTGGGGAGGTTCAGCTCGTTGGGCTTCAGACCGCTCGAGCCGTAATCGCCGAAGAAGCTAACCGAGGGGAACCAACGCGCCACCGCCGCCTTGTATTCGCTCTCGGCCATGCGCACCTGCTCGCGCGCCGCCTTCACGTCGTAACGGTCCCCCAGCGCCTGACGCACAACGCTATCGGGTTCCGGCAAAGGCTCGGGAGCAAAGCGCATCTTCTCGGCCGGCGCCACTTGAGCCGACAGCGGAGCCCCGATTACCCGCAGCAGATTCAGCCGCGCCGTCTCCAGGTTGGTGCGAGCTTGCGCAAGCTGCACACGCTGCTGGGCCAGGCGCGTCTCAGCCCTGGCCACATCCACGCCCGTAGCCACACCTGCCTCGCGGCGGCTCCGCGCCAGCTCGAGCAGCCTTTCGGCGAGTTGCACATTGGCCTCGGCCGCCGCCACCGATTGCTCGGCTTCGAGCAAACCCAGATAACAGAGCGCCGCCGCCGCCATCACTCGCTGGGTCGCTTGCCGCTCGCCGTGGCTTGCCGCCGCCAGGCCATGCCCACCCGCCTGGTAACGCCTGATGGAGCTCAAGTTGAAGATGCTCTGGATGAGCTGCACCCGCGCGTCGAAGCGGCTGAAGGGACCTACAAACATGGGGATCGGCACGCCGGGAAGGTTCTTGGGCGAAAACCCCATGGCGGCCAGGTTAACCGTCAAGTCCATCTCATACCCGCTGCCATAAAGGTTCGGCAGCAAAGCGGAAAGGGCCATCCCCCTGGCTGCACTTGCCTCCGCTACACGCTCTCTGGCCAGACGGGCCTGCAAGTGGTTCTTTACCGCCAGCTCCATGGCTTGCGAAAGCGTCAACTCCAGACGCTCGGCCTTGCCGGCCGGCGCCTGAGCCGCCAGAGCCGCCGCACTAGCGGCCAGCAAACAAACCAGCCTCTGAAAACAGGGGCGAGCCTCAGCTTTGAGCCGCAATATCTGCCGTTGCATTTCAGCTTCCTGTCTGTTGCCAATCTGCGATCGAATAGTGCACGTTGCTTGCCAGCCCTCACGCGCCGGCTTTCAACGGTATTCCCGCCGGATGCCCAGCTTTTTCATGCGAGACTGCAAAGTGGTTCTTTTCAGCCCCAGCAGCGCCGCCGCCCCGCGGGGACCTCCCACTACGCCTCCGCTCTGCCGCAGCGCACGCAGAATCTGCTCCCTTTCGGCATCCTGGCCGAAAGCCGCAAGCTGACGCGCTCCCAGACGCGGCGCGTCAGGGGCGGTCACCTCCAGCACGCGACCTCGGCTCAGGATCACCGAGCGCTCGATCAGGTTTTGCAGCTCGCGAATGTTGCCCGGCCAGCTATAGCGCGTGAGCGCCTCCATCACGCCGGCCGGAATCGAGTCAATACGCCGACCCAGGCGCTGGGCGTACTTCTGCGTGAAGTAACGCACCAGCAAGGGGATGTCTTGCTTGCGCTCCCGCAGAGGCGGAACCCGAATGGGAAAAACATTCAAACGGTAGTAAAGGTCGCTGCGAAAGCGCCCCTCTTCCATCATAGCCTTCAGGTCGCGGTTGGTTGCCGCCACGATGCGCACGTTGACGCGGATGGTACGATTGCTGCCCAGCCGTTCGAACTCCTGCTCTTGAATGGCCCGCAGCAGCTTGGGCTGGAGTTCAAGCGGGATCTCGCCTACTTCGTCCAGAAAGAGGGTACCGCGGTCGGCCAACTCGAACCGCCCGATCTTTTGCGTCAAAGCGCCCGTAAAGGCGCCTTTCTCGTGGCCGAACAATTCGCTCTCAAGCAGCGTGGCCGGAATGGCGGCGCAGTTGACTTTCACAAAGCTGCGCTCACGCCGTGGGCTGCCCTCATGAATGGCCCGCGCCACCAGTTCTTTTCCGGTGCCGGTCTCGCCCTGGATAAGCACCGTGGCGTCGGTGGGCGCCACTATGCGCACGGATTCAAGCAGGGCCTGAAAGGCGGGGCTTTGGCCTACCATGTTGCCCAGGTTTTGCTCGAAACGAATGTCGTCCTCCAAGTACAACTTTTCAATGCGCAGCTTCTCCTTGATCTCGGCCAGTTCTTGAAAGGCCAGCGAGTTCTCCAAAGCAATGGCGATCTGGCGCGCCACCTGTACGGCGAACTCGATTTCCTCGGCCCCGAAGTCCGCCCGACTGCGGCGCCCCAGCTCGAGCGTACCGATCGCGCCGTTGGCGGTGATCAGCGGGATCGAGCAGATGGCCTTGACCCCGCGGTCCATAAGCTGGCGGCTGACCTCCACGGGGTACAAGCCGAAGCGAGCCGCGGTAGTCACCACCGGCTCGCCGGAAGCCAAGGCCTGGCCCGAGGGAAGATCGTCGGGAGCGTGGGTTTGGGGCTCGAGATCGAACCACACGTTGTCGGGGACGTGAAGGGCGTGCAGGCGGAGGCGGCCGGTGTTTTTGTCCAGAACGGTAATGGCGGCGCCATCATGAGGAATGACCCTGGCTAGCACTACCGAGATGGCCGGTAGCAACTCATCCCAGGAGAGCTTGGAGACAAGGACGTTGGTGATTTCGAAAAGCACGCGCAGGCGGTGCCCCTCGTCTGGGAGGCTGGGCTGGGCGGGGTGGGTGTGGTTGGCTTTGGTGTGCACCAGAAGGTATGATAGCAGCCGATGATCGGCATCTGCCATCGGCAAGCGCCGAAGATCAGTCCGTGAACGCTCCCGTCGTCCCTTGAAAGCCCCGCACCGCCTGCCTCAGTACCCACTTCAGCGCTCGCCGCGGCTTGTAACAGTAAGCCAAATTGTGGTTCAGGGTCGAATAGCAGTGCGGCTGGCAGGCTCGCTTGAGCTGCTCCAGCTCGACCCTATCAAATCGCGGCCGCCCCACCACTCCCCAATCGTAGCTGGTCGAATATAGCGGAAAACAGGGCGCCAGGGTGCCGTCAGTGCGTATCACAATGGAGTTTTGCCCGGCCCGGCATTCCCAATCTTGCAGCGCGCCGCGCATGAACTGCTTCATTTGCTCCAGCCGGGCTATCGAGTTCACCATCTTATAGCCCTGACGCTGCTTGGCAATCAACCAGTCAATCAAAGCATCCACGTGCGGCCAGTCCTCGGGCGTGATGAAAGTGCTGTTGCCCTCCTGATGCCTGAAGTGCGGCTGCTCGGTCATGGGAGATTCGTTGAGGTGATAATCGGTCGCGATGCCGTGCTCGTGCGCGATTTCGGTGAGCTGCTTGACGTCCTCTAGGTTGATGCGGGTGATGTTGATGTTGAAGAAGACGGCGTAGTCGTAGACGTACTGCTTCCTGACCAGGTACATGAAATAGGGCCAGATCGGCTCCAGCGCCTTGGGCAGCTCCGGCTTTTCCTTGACCGTGTCTACCGCCAGATTGAAGACCGCCGCCCCCGCGTCCGCCAGGCGGTCTATGACTTCGGGGCGCATCAGGCGGCCGTTGGTCGGGATGTACACCCAGAAGCCTTTCTTGGCCGCGTAATAAACCACCTTGTGGACGAACCGAGGTCGCAAGAGCACCTCCCCGCCCATCAAGGCCAGCACGCGGCAGCCGGTCCCATGAAGCCAGTCAATAGCCCGGCGTGCAGTGTCCTCACTCATGCCTTTGACTGTGTTGTCGAAGGCCCAGCAATAGTGGCAATCGAGGTTACATTTATATTCGGTGAACAGGTAGGCGATGATTGGATGAAAATCGCCCGGGAGCACTATTGAGCGCAAATAGGGATAAAGCCAGCCGCGCAGGGCCCGGCGCACAGCCTCGAAACTGTACCGCGAGCGGTAGGGATTGCCCGGCTTGGGCAAGTATTTCGAGGCGGGCGCCACATCTCCCAGCTTTTCCGGATACTGCGGAAATACCGGCTCCGGCAGGCTGATTGGCTCGCCTTGGGGTGACAGCGGCGCTGGCCGCGGGCCGGTGGTGAGCCGGCCGTGCGTAAGCGAATCGAGTCGGAATCGCGGTTGATTGCTTGCTGATCGGCGTGGCGCTGTGCTCATAACAAGGCCTCCGGATGAAAAAACCAGACTCGGCAAAGCTGCATTGCACGGCGCGTGCCAACTTGTCGGGCGTCCAAAAGCCGATTGGCCCAGCATTTGCATTGACAGCTCAGCGGAGGCGGCGCCATGTTCCGCCTGGAGGAGACGCACGGCCGCCTGCGGACCGTGATCAGCATTGACGGCAGGCTGGCCGGCGAATATGTTCCCTTGGTCGAGCGGGCTTGCTTGCGCGCCTTGGAAGCGGGTCGCAAGATTGAGGTTTTTCTGCGCCAGGTGACGGCGGTGGACGAGGCCGGGCGCGATTTGCTGCGGCGCCTGGCCCAGCGCGGCGTTGAGCTGCGCGCGTTGGGCCTCTACATGCCGGCTATGATCAGACGGCTTCGGCGCTCGGTGATGTCGCGGCGCCGGTCCGTCTCCGGGGGGTGATCATTCCCCGGGTACCACCTTGAGCACGCTGCGCGCTTCGACCTGCTCGAAGCCAAGCCGAAAGCTCCTGCCCGTGTAGTAGGCCTCCCACTGATCCTTGAAATGGCCGGAAAGGGGATGGCCCGAGACCCCGGTGGGCAGATTAAGCAGCGAGTGGTCCAGATCTGCAAAATCCACCACCATCCGCAGCGACGGTCCTATGCGCGGCGTGGTTTGCTTGACTGTAGTCGTGCCGCCGCTCAAGCCTACCGGCCCTATCTGAAAATAACTCCCGATGATAGGCAGCCGAGCCAGTAGCGGGTGGCCCAGCACCAGCCGGTTATACTCGCCCCAGCGCCAGCGGCGCACATCGCGCCCTTGCATGCGTTGGCCTTCCTCCACAGCACCCGACAGCGCTTCGAGCAACACCGTGTCGAAATTCTCAAACCAAAGCGGAGGCCGGCTGCGAAGCAGCTCCTCGAGCGCCGCAGGAGCAATTTCACAGCGGTAGGCAAGACTGTTGCCGGGTGAGGCCCGCTCCACTACGGCCTTGCGGAAGTGCTGCTCCAACAGGACAGCCAGCAACGGCGCTGGCAGGTCCTTTTCCATCTGGCCATTCCAGTGGCGCAGAAGCTCGACAGCCGGCTTGATCCTTGGGTCGAGCTTTTGTTGGCGATCGCAGGCGTCCACGGCGTGCCGGGCCAGCAAGTGATGAAAGGGCGAGTAAACGTCCTTTTGCACCGCGAGCATTTGCTCGGCCTTCCAGGCCTTGGCTGCACCGAGCAGCGCACGTATCTGCGCCGCCCGGTAATAAGGCGCAAAATAGCCGCTCACCCGGTAGCGATAATCCGGCGGGAAAGGATTCTGGTTAGCGCTCACGATCAATCCTGAAGGCGGGTCAAGAAGCGAGGGTAAGTCTTCGAAGGGAATGAAGCCCGCCCATTCCTGTTGGCCGGAAGAACCGTCGGCAGGCAGGTCCCCGGCGTGGTTCTTGCGTATCGGGAGCGCACCCGCCACCTGATAGCCGATGTGGCCATCGCGGTCCGCGTAGACGAAGTTCTGCGGGGGGCTGGAGTACTGCGCCAGAGCGGCGCGGAACTCCGCCCAATTGCGCGCCCGGTTGACGTCCAGGAAAGGAAACCGGAAACTTGCAGCGGTCTCTGCTGCCGTCCAGCGCAGGGCCCAGCGCTGACCCCGGTCCTCGGCCACGATGGGCCCATGACGCGTCACCCAAGACTTCAACGTGACCGCGGGCTGCCCGCGCACGGCGATGCTCGCCACTTCAAGCTGCGCTTGCTCGCTTTGGCCGGCAAAGAGGTAGCGACCGGATGCCGGGTCGAGCTTTTCAGAGTAAAGATCCTGCACGTCGAACTGGAGATTGGTCATCGTCCAGGCGATGTAAGCGTTATGGCCGATGATCACGCAAGGCACACCCACCAGCGCAACTCCGATCACGTTGAGTCCAGGCGCGCGCAAGTGCACGGGATGCCATATGGAGGGTAAAGAGTATTCCAGATGGGGATCGCCGGCCAACAGCGGCTTGCCCGAGGCCGTGCGCCATCCGGCCAAGGCCCAGCCGTTAGAGCCTGGCGCGGGTTCTTTGCCGGTGCGCACTGGGTATAATGCCTCAACCATGGCACGATTGCCCTGCGAGAGCAACCGCAACTTTTGCAGCTCGAGTTCCCAAGTGTTAGTCAGGCCGTGGAACAGGAAAAGCCCGATGAGCAGCGAATCCAGCCCGCGCCAGGGCCGCGGGTGGTAGCCCAACAGCACAAACTCCACCGGGAGGCGATCGCGGTGCTTCTCGATGAAGTAGTTCACTCCCCGCGTGTAGGCGGCCAGCGCCGCTCGCTGGGAGGCAGGCAGTGCCCCGTACTGAATCTCAGCCAGCCGCGCCAGGCGCAGGCGGCGCATGCGCAGGTCGGACTCCAGGGCCGAAGGCCCCATCACTTCGGCCAGTGCGCCGCCCGAGAGCCGCCGTAATGCGTCCATTTGCCAAAGTCGGTCCTGGGCGGTGACGAAGCCTTGCAGAAACAGCGCGTCCTCAATGCTGGCCGCAGAGATGTGAGGCACACCGAGCGGGTCGCGCGTGACGGTGGCGGGCGCTGAAATCGGAGCCCGGAGCGTACCCGAGGTCTTGGGCAGGGGCCGCCAGCCCAGCCAGTACACGGCCAGTAGGACCGCGGCCAACAATACCGCTACGGCTATGTTGAAATAACGAAGTATGCGCCGGGAGTTCACCCCACGATTGTAGCGGAGGCCCTGTTGGCGCTAGAGGAGGGTGGGGAGGTTCGCCCATGACGGAAGCTCACTTGGGCTATCGCCTACTTGTGCTGGCTATGATTGTTGGAGCCAACGCCTTCTTCGCAGCCGCGGAGGCAGCTCTCATCGCGGTGCGGCACTCGCGTTTGCAAGAGCTGGCGCAGGCAGGTCAGCTCGGCGCGCAAGCGGCCTTGAATCTGCTGGCGCGCCCAACCCGTCTGCTCTCAACTGTTCAAGCAGGCGTTACCTTGGCCAGCCTGGCTGCCGGCTGGGCAGGCGAGGACACCCTGTATCGCTTCCTGCTTCACATGGTGGGGCCGGTGCAAGCTTCCTGGGCCCAGGGCCTGCTACATGCGGCCGCCTTCGCCTTCGCTTTCCTGATACTGACCTTCGCCATGGTGGTGCTGGGCGAAGTCTTTCCCAAGAATGTGGCCATCGAAAAATCTGACCGGCTGGCCGTCCTGGTGGCGCCACCACTTTTGCTTTTCGCCCGTCTGTTCAGGCCCTTCGTCTACGTGCTCGAGCGTTCGGCGGCCGCTTTGTCGCGCCTGGCCGGACTCCGAGGCGAGCGCACCGGGCATTCCGTCGAGGAGCTCAAGATGATCGCTAGCTCGATGCGAGCGGCAGGCCAGATCTCGCCCCTGGAAGAGCAAGTGGTCTTGCGCGCGTTGGAGTTGGATGACGTTGCCGTGCGCGAGATCATGGTTCCCCGGCGCGACATAATCAGCTTGCCGCTTGAAGCCACCCTGGATGAAGTCCTGCGCGTGGCCAAGCAGCATCCCTTCTCGCGCTTTCCGGTTTACCAGGGTGCACGCGAGCAAATCGTAGGCGTGTTGCACTACAAGGATCTGCTGGCGGTGGTTGGGCGGCCGCCAGGCGCGCCGGCCGACTTGCGCGGGCTGTTGCGCAAGCCGCTCGTAGTCCCCGAAAGCAAGCCGCTCAGCCAGATGATCGAGGACTTCCGCACCAGCCGCCAGCACATGGCGCTGGTGGTCAACGAGTTCGGCACCATTGTGGGGCTGGCCACTTTCGAAGACGTGCTCGAAGAAATCCTGGGAGACATAGAAGACGAACACGATCCCCGGCGACCGCCGCCGGCTCTGGAAGCGCCCGTGCTCGAGTTGGACGGCGCCACCAATATCCGTGATCTGGCTTCCCAGTACCACATCCAGTTACCCACCGACGCCGGCTTTGAGACTTTGGCCGGCTTCCTGCTATTCCGGTTGGGATTCATTCCCCAGGGCGGCGAAAGCCTGGAATACGAAGGGCGCCGCTACACCATAGTACAGATGGACCGGCATCGCATAGCCCGCGTGCGCATTGAGAAAACCCCGCAGGCTGCTCCGGCCAGCCCTAATAAGGGCTGAGCGCATACAGCTCACGCACTTTTTCCGGGCCGCACAGCCGCGCCACTTCCTTTCGCAGCGGCTCCAAGCACCGCGCGTAGATCATCTTGTACGCCTCGCAAAAGTAGTCCAGATCTTCAAAGCGCCGGTAAGGTCCGTGACGCAGCTTAGGGCAGCCGCCGTGGCAAAGAGGGTCGTACGGGCAAGCCCGGCACTCCGGACGAAACAAGGTTTTCTTGCTTGCAAAAGCCAGGCGACGCTGCCGGCGCGCAATCTCGGGCCAGGAATCCTGCATGAGGTTGCCTAACTTCCAGTCGCGCTCCACGAAAAAATCGCAAGGGTAGATATCGCCGTTGAATTCCACCACCACGTAGCTGTCACAGGTCTCGTGCATCGTGCAGTTGCCCGGTTTCTGTCCGGCCAGGGCCTCGGCTACATTGTCGAACAGACGAATACGGACCTTGCGCCGCTCCGGCCACCACAGCTCGAAGGTTTCCAACAGAAAGCGTCCGTATTGTTCAGGCGTAATGGTGAAGGGAAGCGGATTGCCCTGGCCGTCGAACTCGGCCAGTGGGATGTACTGAATGTTGTCCACGCCGATGGAGCGGAAAAAGCGGTAGACCTCCTTGGGATGCTCGACGTTGGCCTGGCTCAGCACGCACAGCACGTTGAATTCCACCTTTTCCGCCTTCAGCAACTCGATGCTGCGCATCACCTGCCGCCAGGTCCCCTGCCCGCCACGATTCTTGCGGTAGCGATCGTGCATCGGCTCAGGGCCGTCAATCGAGACGCCTACCAGCCAGTTGTAATCCCGCAGCAAGGCGCACCAGTCCTGACTGATAAGGATGGCGTTAGTCTGCAAGGCGTTGGAAACGTTCTGCCCGTCGCGGCCGTACTCCTTCTGGAACTCGATCAGCTTCTGGTAGAACTTCAGGCCGGCCAGCATGGGCTCGCCACCCTGAAAGGCAAACACGCTGTTGGGGTAAGAGTAAAAGAGGTAGCTGTCTACCAGATGCTCGAGCACCTCCAGCGACATAGTGCGCGCGGGCAAGTCCCGGTAGGGATCACTGTCCCGGTCAAGATAAAAGCAGTACTCGCAGTCCAGGTTGCAAAGGGCCGAGACCGGTTTGATGAGTAATGAATGTATGCGCGGGACGGCTCCAGAACCCTGGTCGAAGATCGGGAACGCAAAACCGCTGCCCATCTGAGAACTAATCTAGCGCATTAGCCCTAGTTCGTACCTGGCGGCCGGGGCCAGGCCCCGCTATCGTAGGCTATGTATTCGGGGCCGAGAGACTCTGCCCATGCCCGCAAGAACACCTATCCCCGAGGAGGTTTTCTACCGGGTAAGCGGCGCGCCCTTGGTGGCAGGCAACCGGGTGCGCATCCTCAAGGACGGCGCTGAGAACTATGCGGCCTGGCGGGAAGCTATCGCGGCCGCCAGGCGCTGGATTCACTTCGAGACTTTTCTCATCCATGATGACGAGGTGGGCCGGGAGTTTGCTGGCTTGCTGGCGGCCAAAGCACGCGCCGGCGTGACAGTGCGGCTGCTGTGCGACTGGCTGGGCTCGGTGCGCAGGACGTCCCGGCGCTTCTGGCGCTCGCTGCGCGAAGCCGGCGTCCAGATCCGCTTTTTCAACCCCCCGCATTTCGTCAGCCCGTTCGCATGGCTTAGCCGCGACCATCGCAAGATGATCGGCGTAGATGGGGAGGTGGCCTTCGTGACCGGCGTGTGCCTGGGCAGGATGTGGCTGGGCGACAGCCGGCGAGGCATAGACCCCTGGCGCGACACCGGAGTCGAGCTGCGAGGTCCCGCGGTGGCCGAGGTCGAGCGGGCTTTCGCCCAGGTGTGGGCCGCCACCGGCTCGGCTGTGCCGGAACAGGAGATACCCCAGCGCTCGGCCATCGCCCCAGCCGGCTCAACGCCCGTAAGAGTCATCGCCACTACCCCTAACACCGCCGGTCTGTACCGGCTGGATCACTTCATCGCCGCCGCCGCCAAACACTACTTGTGGCTCACCGACGCTTACTTTGTCGCCACCACTTCCTATGTGCAAGCCCTCAGCACCGCCGCTCGCGACGGCGTGGATGTCCGCTTGCTGGCTCCCGGCAGCAGCGACATTCCGGCCGTGGCCGCCCTCTCCCGCGCCATGTATCGTCCCTTGCTGGAAGCAGGCGTGCGCGTGTTTGAATGGAACGGCAGCATGCTGCACGCCAAGACCGCGGTGGCCGACGGCTACTGGGCTCGGGTCGGCTCGACGAACCTGAACCTGTCGAGCTGGCTGGGCAACTGGGAGCTGGACATCGTCGTGGAGGATGAAGAATTCGCGCACAGCATGGAGCAGATGTATCTGGAGGACCTCGAACACGCCACAGAGATCGTGCTTACACCCAGGCGCAGACTGCTTTACATGGGACCGACACGCCCCCTGCGCCGCTACGGGGGTCGGCTGGCGGTTGGTGCCCTGGGCATTGGCAGTGCAGTGGGCGCCTCCATCGCCAATTTGCGCCTACTGGGACCCGCCGAGGCGCGCGTCATGGCCAGTGCGGGCTTGCTCCTGCTGGCATTAAGCTTACTCGCCGTAGTCTGGCCCTGGGCCCTGACGGTGCCGGCCGCCGTACTGGGCGTCTGGATCGCGGTGACGCTGCTGGCCCGCGCCTGGCAGCTTCATAAGAAGGCGGGCCCGCCGCCGGACGAGCACCCCGGCGCTTCAGGCACCCAGTGAGCCTCAGCGCCGCCGGCGGGTGGGAATCGGACAGCCCTCGCAGAGAGCGCGCTCGAACTGGATGGTGGTGTGCTCGATCTGGAACCGCTCGCACAGCAGTCGCTTGATCTCCTTAAGGATCCCTTCGCTTTCCGAGGATGCCACCTCATCAACCACCACGTGGCAGCTTAAGGCGTGCGTGTCCGAGCCCAAGCTCCAGATGTGAACGTCGTGTACGTCAAGCACACCCGGAACCCCCCGCATCGCTTCAATCACGGTTGCCAGGTTCATGCCCCGAGGCAAACCTTCCAGCAGGATGTTCGCCGCTTCACGGATAATATCCCAGGCAGTCCATACAATCAGGACCGCGATCAGAGCGGAAAGCAGGGCGTCTACGCGCTGCCAGCCTGTCAGCCGAATCAGCAGAGCGCCGGCAAGAATGCCCACCGAGCCCAGGGCGTCGCCCAACATGTGCGCCCAGGCGCTCCGAATGTTCAGATCGCGCCGTCGTTCTTTGGCCAGGCCCAGCATGATGACGAGGTTCACCGCCAGCCCGAGCAGCGCCACTACGAGCATTGTCAGCTCTTGCACCGCCCGGGGCCAGAGCCAGCGCCTGCAGCTCTCAAAGACGATATAGGCAGCCAAAGCTAGCAGGACTCCGGCGTTGACAAACGCAGCCAACACCCCGGCCCGATGATAGCCGTAGGTCTTTACCTCGTCAGCCGGGCGCCCCGCCACCCGGTAGCCAAACCAAGCCAGGAGCAAGGCCAACGCATCGGTGAAATTGTGAGCGGCGTCGGACAGCAGGGCCAAGCTGTCGGCGCGCAAGCCGGCCAGGATTTCAACGCCGACGAAACCCAAGGTGAGCATCAACGACCATTGCAAGATCCGGCCGCTGCCGCCCGAGCCGCGCCTGCGCCTCAGCAAGAGCTTGATCCTCCTACTATGCATCCCAGTCTACGCAACCGGCCGGCGTGGCCGCCAGGCCACCAAGCAGGCCTATTGGTTGGCTGCGGCTGCCAGGTTTTTCAGCCGGGCGGAGAAGGTAGTCCGCTTGAGACCAAGCAACTCGGCGGCCTGCTTCTTGTTGCCTTTGGTGCGCTGGAGGGCCTGCTCGATCAAGCTACGCTCGATGCGTGCGATGGTAGTGTCGAAGTCCATGCCTTCATCGGGCAGGCGTATCGAAGGCAGTGAGCAGGGCGCCAGGGACCTTTGTTGCGCGGGCGATGGCAAAGGAAAATCTGAGGGCAGCAGGGTCTCACGGTCCGCACTCAGAATCACAGCTTTCTCCACGGCATTCTCGAGCTGGCGCACATTGCCTGGCCAACTGTAAGCCGTGAGCCGCTCCATAGCTGCGGGCGAGATGAACTTGGGTGGCAGATTTTCTCGCTGGCAGATCTTCTCCACAAAATGCGTGGCGAGCAGGGGGATGTCCCCGGGCCGCTGCGCCAGGGGCGGCAAGTGAATGGGAACCACGTTCAGACGGTAATACAAGTCTTCGCGGAAACGCCCCTGGCGTACGCGCTCTTCTAAATCGGCATTAGAGGCTGCCAGCACGCGCACATCCACCGGAATGACTTCGCATCCCCCCAAGCGCTGGATCTCCCGCTCTTGCAGCACACGCAGCAGCTTGGCCTGCAAGGCGAAGGGCATCTCAGCGATCTCGTCCAGCAACAAAGTGCTGCGATGGGCCTGTTCGAAACGGCCGATGCGAGGATTCACGGCCCCGGTGAAAGCGCCCTTGACGTAGCCGAACAGCTCGGCCTCAAGCAACGTCTCAGGGATGGCGCTGCAATTGATGGCCACCATAGGCAGGCGATTGCGATCGCTGGCCATATGAATAGCGCGCGCGACAACTTCTTTGCCTGTACCTGTCTCGCCGGTGATCAGGACTGTGCAACGCCGTTTGGCTACCAAACGGATGGTCTCGGCTACCTGGCGGATGGCGCGGCTTTCTCCGATGAGCAGGCTTCGCCACGGCTCGGCGGGCGGGCCGTCGAGGACTTGCTCGTTTTGACGCCGCCACCTAATCGCTTCCGCCAGCAAGTTGAGCAAAGCTTCGGTGTCCAACGGGTCACCCAAGTAATGGTAGGCGCCTAGCTTGGTAAGCCGGACAGCACGCTGGTAGGAAGGATTTACCTCTCTGATGAGAACAGGAAGGGAAGGATTAATCCGTTGGACCTCCTCCAGCCACTCTTCGGGAGTCCAGTCGAGCAGCGGGAGGTCGGCCAGCACGACATCATAGCGGCCATTGGCCAGGGCGTCCAAAGCGGCCAGGGGTGCGTGGAAAACTTCGGTTACCAAGGCGGAAGCAGATTCAAGCTGCTCCCTGTGCGCGGCGTGGTTTGGGTTGTCCTGGGCAACCAGCCACAGCAGCCTCATGCGGCGGCGCTCCTGTTTTGAAGGCAGTCAGCGTACCGCATCGGACCTCGAATCGGATGGGGACAGCAAAAGTTTAGGGCTGCGAGGGCCTTATTCCGACCAGGGATCTTTACTTAGAAACCAGGCGGCGACCCGAGGGGCTCAGGAAGGTCCGGGTGGGGCAGCAATTTCCCAAACTCCTGTGAGTCGCGGGCGTAAGTCGTAGTCTGCCCAGCCGGTTGGTCAAGCGGTGAGTTGGGGGGTCATTTTTGCAAATCTC
>Ga0315298_1000306_pt1 | contig 96846 bp, 96 predicted proteins | sample WHS_1_MG_FD_203077 | JGI IMG/M metagenome (GOLD analysis project Ga0315298, IMG submission 203077) | Extremophilic microbial mat communities from Washburn Hot Springs, YNP, Wyoming, USA - WHS_1_MG | ecosystem: Environmental > Aquatic > Thermal springs > Hot (42-90C) | place: USA: Wyoming...
TCGCAGTGCGTGCATTGCACCCATGCGGACCCGAACGACGGGAAATGCACCGCCTTCCCCGATGGCATACCCATGCCCATCCTCAGGAATAGGGCCGATCACCGGGAACCCTACGAGGGCGACCACGGGGTGAGATTCGAGCCGGTGGAGGGATACCAGTACCAGGGCAAGCCCTGGATACCGAAGCGGGGGTAAACCCCCGCACTCCATAGGGGGGCAGGAGGCGAGCTCCTGCCCTACAGACAAGCGCAGCAGAGGCCCAGCCGGGCGAGAGACGGCTGGGCCTTTTCGCGTACGCGAGAGCCCGCAGCAGTATCGCCGGACGGGCCCGGCGGGCAGGATCCACAGAACACCGGCGCAGATGATCGCCCGATCGCCGGCGGGCGGAGGAGGTCCCATGCCCAAGCAGATCGAGATCGACGGGAAGCAGGTGACGGTTTACACCGAGGAGGAGCACGAGGCCCTGCTCGAGACGGCCAAGAAGGAGGCCGGCGCCAAGGCACTCGAGGGGATGCTCACCAAGGAAGACGCCGAGAAGCTCGCCGACACCAAGGCGGCGGCCGCGCGCAAGGAGGCCCAGGCCGAGGTGAAGCGGCTGCAGGACGACTTGGCCAAGGTTCAGGGGGACGCGGCCAAGACCGCCGACCTGGAGAAGAAGCTGGCCGAGGCCGTCGGGAAGCAGACCGCGGCCGAGCGCCGACTGATGGGCATGAAGACCCTTGCCGCGCACACCACCGCACCGCTCGCCGCGGCCGAGCAGCTCGTAGGCCTGCCCATGTTCGCAGAGCTGGACTTCGCCGACGAGGCAGCGGTGGGCAAGGCGCTGGAGTCGTTCACGTCGCTGTTCCCGGTCTACAAGAGGGCGCCCGAGGGTGAGGGCGACAAGGGCGGGGAGAAGGGCGGGACTGACGGCGGCGCCGGCGCCGGCGGGAGCGACCAGAAGGGGGGCGGGCTGTTCAACCCCCTGGGCGGGACCGGCGGCGGTGGGAGCGGGTCCGGGCAGCCGGACCTGGGCAGCATGAGCATGAACGACTACATAGCCGCCCGGCAGAAGCAGGACAACCCGAATGCGGCCGGGAGCGGCGGAAAGTAAGGGCACCAAGTGAGCAACACCTTCATCACTCCCCAGGTGGTGGCCAGGGAGGCGTTGATGCGCCTGGTCAACAACCTGGTCTTCGCCAACCTGATTTACCGCGACTACTCCGACGAGTTCGTGAACGTCGGTGACACCGTGAACATCCGGCGCCCGGCGAGCTTCACCAGTCACGACTTCGTCGCCGACAGCAGCCAGGTCGTGGTGCAGACCGTGACCGAGTCGAACATCTCGGTGGTGATGAATAGGCACCGGGACATTTCGTTCGAGGTCACGGCCAAGGACCTGACGCTGTCAGTGACCGAATTTGGGGAGCGGCTGATCCAGCCGGCGATCGAGGCGCACGCGCAGGCCATCGACGCCGACATTGCGGCGCTCTACAAGGACATCCCCTACCGGACCGGCACGGCTGGGGTCACGCCGGCGGCCCTCTCGGCCATCAGTGCGGCGCGCAAGCAGCTGAACGTGCTGAAGGCGCCGATGGCGAACCGGCGACTGGTGATCGATCCCGACGCTGAGGCGAGCTTGCTGACCCTGGACGCGGTGGTGAACGCCGAGAAGTCGGGCTCCACGGCGGCGCTGCGGGAGGCCTCGCTGGGCCGGCTGCTGGGCCTGGACACCTACATGAGCCAGAACGTGCCGCACCATACCACGGGCGGCGACGACTGTGCGATCGACCAGGCCAGCGGCGACGGCGGCTATCCGGCCGGAACCACCACGATCCATGTGGACGGGCTGTCGGCCAGCTGTGCGGTGGGCGACCTGCTCACCATCGGGGGCGACCCGTATGTGGTGACCGCGGTGGCCAATTACTCGGCCGGTGACGAGGATCTGACCATCTACCCGGCGCTCACGGCTGCGGTGGCGAACGACGCCCCGGTGACGGTCATCGCCAGCCACACGGCCAATCTGGCCTTCCATCCCCGGGCCTTCGCCCTGGTGACCAGGCCGCTGGCGAAGCCGCTGGGCCTGCAGGCCAGCCAGGTCGAGGTGATCAACTGGAATGGGATCGCGGTGCGGGTGGTTTACACCTACAACTCGACCACCAAGAAGGACATGGTCTCGCTCGACTTGCTCTACGGGCTGAAGACGTTGCAGCCCGAGCTGGCCTGCCGGCTGCTCGGGTAAGGGGGTGAGCGGAGCGGCGCGACGGGGCCAACCGGTGCCACCGGCCCGACCGGGCCTGCGGCCAACGTAGCCGCGAACCAGCTGGCCAGCACGGCCACTGACGTCGCCGGGATCGTGAGCGACTTCAACGGCCTGCTCGCCAAGCTCAAGGCGGCCGGGCTGATGGCGGCCGACTCGTAAGGAGCAGAACCATGGCTGTGACGCTGACGGTAGGGACCAACACCTATGCGACGCTGGCCGAGGCGGTGGCCTACATGGCTACCCGCTTGGGAGCGGCGGCCTGGGATGCGGCAACGGCCGACAACCAGGCCAAGGCGTTGATCGGGGCCTACCAGGCCCTGGAGGCGCTGCGCTGGGAGGGCACGCCTACCGTCAGCACACAGCCGGGGCAGTGGCCGCGCTCGGAGCTGTATGACGTAAACGGCAACGAATACGCGACCACAACCATGCCCGCCTGGCTGATTGCAGCCCAGTGCGAGGAAGCCCTGGCGCTGCTCGAGCTGGCGGCCGATCCGGACGTGACGGTGCGCCGGGGACTGCAGCGGCAGGGCGTTTCCAGGGTGAAGTTGGCCGAGGGGGTGGAGGAAGACTACAAGCCGGCGCAGCCGGTGGCCGGCCTCCACAGCCAGGAGGCCTATCGCCTGGTGCGGCGGTACCTGTTGAGGGCGCCGGCGCGCGTAGACAGCAGCATGTAGGCAGGCACCCGGCATTCGGCACACGAGGGGCGGCGGGCAGCGGAGTGCCCGCCCCACAAGGAATAGCCATGCACTTCCACCAAACCTGCACGATCACTCCGCAGGGGACGCAGACGACGTGGCATGCAGCCACCCCCGGGACCGGGGTCACGGTAGCCTGCCGCTACGTGGTCGAGCAGAAGCAGGTGCGCATGCCCGACGGCGAGCTGCGCATCAGTGAGGCCCGGGTCACGGTTGCCGGCGACACGGCAGCCGCCCTGGGCAGCACGGTGGCGCTGTCGGGTGACAGCCGGCAGTACCGGGTGATGCTGATCAGGGAGGCCCGGGGGTTGGCGGGGGCGGTGACCAGCAAGACGCTGTATCTGGAGTAGGGAGCCCCGGCCATGCCCATGGTGCTCGATACCAGCGAGGTGAGCCGGAACCTGCAGCGGATCGGGGCAGGGTTCGGAGTGACCCTGACGCACGCCTGGCTGGACCGACTGGGCGCTCTGATCGTGGCCGAGGCCAAGCGGATCTGCCCGTACAGGCGCGGCGATCTGATGCGCTCGATCGGCTGGAAGGTGGTCGGGAACGTGCTGATCATCTTCGCGTTGATGGAGTATGCGATGGTGCAGCACGAGAACCTCGAATACCACCACGACCGGGGCGAGGCTAAGTACATCGAGAAGCCCCTGCTCGAGGTGGGGCTGGGCGAAGCGCCCGAGGTGGTAGCCCGGGAACTGGTGAGGAAGCTGGGAGAGCTATGACGACCACCCCACCGATCAGCGCCTTCGCCACCGGGTACGAGGCGATCTCCCCGAGCCTGCTGGGCAGCAACCCGCTGTATATCGGCAGCCGGGGAGCACAGCCGGGGGCCTGCACGGTGCTGGCGCCGTACGGCGGCACCACGCACGCCACGCAGCCCAGGATCCGGCTGGCGGTGCAGGTGATGATCTACGACACCGACCAGGAGACAGCCCACATCAGGGCCTGGGCGGCCTACAGGGCGCTGCACCGGAAGGCCGCGTGGACGTTGGGCGCCTGGCATGCCCGAGGCGTCTGGTGCAAGGAGACGCCCTTCGAGATGCCTGCAGAGCCGGGGCAGGGTGGGCTGCTGTACCGGGTCGCCTTCAACGTCTACCTGGACATGGTCACGGCCGATTAAGGGGTGCGACACCATGAGCACCAAGTGGTATCTGAGCGACGAGCAGGCCCGGTGCACGGGCGTGCCGACGGCGACGGCCAGCACCACGACCGACGAGGGCCATATCCCCGGCCGGAACACCTGCCGGGCGATGGGCCGGGAGAAGGCCGGGGCGGCCGTCGACATCAACTTCCACTCGCTCGAGGCGCCCCACCCGGGGAGCCCGGAGAGCTTCGACTTTTGCCGCATGTGGATAGGCCCCAAGCTCGCTCCGCAGACGCTGGCCACCGGCACGCAGCTCACGCTGGCGGCCGGCTTCAACGCCGGCGGCGGCAGCGTGAACTTCTGGCTGTGGGGCTTTGTGTACCTGCAGCGGGGCGGCGCCCGGGTGGCGACGCTGTACGGGGACACGACGGACACGGAGGGGGTGCAGGGCGGGGCGGAAGTCGATCCCGAGACCCCCTGCGTGTGGCGGGAGCTGGCCTTCCCGGCCTTGACGGCGCCGGTGACCGTGCAGGAAGGGGACCGGATCGTAGTCGAGGCGTGGGCGCGCGAATACGACGAGACCGGCGGCTGCATCGGCCATGGCTTACACCTGGTGTACGCCGGCACTGACGACGACTACGACGACGGCGACCTGCTGGTGGATGGAGACGCCGCCGCCTACTTGGAAGCAAACAACACCATTGAGGAGAGCACGGAAATGCCGACCATCACTGACTGGTATCCGCTCATTGTGGAGCCGAGCACGACTGAGGTTACGATCAAGGGGACTGGTTTCAAGGCCGCCCAGGGCGACGGCACGGTGACGGTAGGGGGCAAGGCACTGACCAGCGTCACGTGGGGGGACACCTCCATCGTGGGCAAGATCGCCGCCGACTGCCCGTACGGGGCGAATGACGTGGTGGTGACCAACTCCGACGGGGTGGCGGTCACCGTCGTGGATGCGTTCCAGTGCATCGACCCGACGGTACGGAAGGACACCGCCGAGGTGCTGCTGGGGCAGATGGGCAGCCTCTACATCAACGGCGTGGACGTGGGGTACTGCGAGGACGAGGTGGGCTACAAGCCGGGCGGGACCGTGCTCGACTTCCGGCCGAACGACCGGAACACGATCGCGAAATCGTGGCGGATCAACACTGGGGGGAGGGGGCGCCGGCAGACACGCTGGGCCGTAACACCGATTACTACCTGGACGTGGCCACGGGCGACGTGTACAGCAAGGCGAATAAGACCTGGGGCGGGGACGGGGTCTCGGGGAATTGCTGCCTGGAGTTCTCGGGGCGGACGGGGACGGCGGAGTCTGGAATCCTGGCGCGCATGCACACCTTGCCCTCGGCTTCCCACGAGGGGCGCTACCCGATCGACCCGACGCACAACTACCGGGTGGAGGCCTCGGCGAAGCGGGTGGGGGCGAGCGACGGGAACATCGTGGCGGTGGTGATCGACTGCTATGCGGCCGACATGACGGCGCTCACCTCGCTGGTGCCGCTGGTGTGGAATCCGCCGACTACGACCTGGGCGGCACAGAGCCAGAACATCGGCCCGGGCACGCCGTACGACTGGCCGGCCGGCGCCAGGTATATCCGGGTGAAGGTCAGGGACAGCAGCACGGGCACGGGGGCGGTGAACCGGGTTAGTGCGGTGGTGGTGAAGCGCACCAATCTACGCTATCAGGAACTGGCCGGTGGCACGATTCACCGCGGTTATCGCGGCGAGAACATGGCCACGACTTTCATCTCCACCGCCGCCGACGGCTCTTTCGATCAATACGGCGAGGCCTACGGCCCCACCACGTTTGCGCTGGATTCGGCCGACCCGCTGATCGGGATGCAGTGCGTGAAGATCACGCGCTCAGCGCCCACCACGGCGGGGGGCATCTACGCCCTGCCTCGCTACATCCCCGGCCACCCCGGCTACATCCCGGTTTCGCCGGGCGAGCATATCGTGGGCATCGCCCACAAGGCAGCTTCGGGCGCCGGCCACCGGCTGCAGGTCTTGGTGGAGTGCTATGACAAGAGCCTGGCGCTGCTGAGCACGCTCACCGCGCTGGATATGACTCCCGGCGGGTCCTGGAGTGCGGGTCACGTCCAGGTGGGCGGCGCCAGCGCGTTGCCCTGGCCGGCCAACACCACCTGTGTCAAGCTATGCGTGCAGGACGTGAGCACCAATGCCAACGCCGTCACCTACATCCATGACCTGATCTTCGCGACCTGCCGGGGAGTGCAAGAGCTGAACCCCCTGGTGGCCGGGGATGGGATTGCCTACGACTTTACCACCGGCCTGGCGATAGACCCGGACGGCACCACCATCACCACCGCCGCGGGCAAGGTGAAGGTGAAGGACGGCAGCATTGGAGCCACGCAGCACGCGGACTTCACGGATTCTCTCCCTGTGCCGCTGAACGGGTTCACCGAGAATGGGGTGCCGATTGGGGTTAGCGGCGTAACTGCGCCCTACTGGGAGGGAGGGATGGGTGGCCCCTACCTCAACTGGCCGAGCGGGAATACGGACATCATCAACGTCTATCTTCCCCTACCACAGACCGCCGTGACCGGACAGCCGATCTCCCTGGTGATCTTGGCATTAAAGCCCACCTCGGCAAACCACGTCTATATCGCCGGGGCTATGTATGATGTTACGCAGGGGCTGGCGATCAAGTCTGAAGCGGAGCAGGAGGTGACGGACAGTATTGCCGCCTATACCTTCACTGCGGACCGCAATCTTGCTGGGCTGGCGGCTGGTAACCTGATCTACTTCACGATGCGCCGAGGGGTGTCAAGCGGGGCCACGGCACTCTACGTTTTCGCTGCCGAACTGCGGTGGACGGCCCATCGCTAAGGCCCGGTGGCGACTGCGCCACTCCAACGCCGGGCGTTCTATGCCGTAGTGGGCGATTGCGCCCACCGCCAGCACGAGGGCGAACGACAGACCAAACCAGACCGGCAGGGGCAGGTGTCGGGGCAGCAGGTAGAAGGCGTAGTTGTGCAGGTAGATGCTGTAAGACGCCACCCCCAGCCACAGCAAGACGGGGCAAAGTAGCGGGTTCCGGCGAGGGGTGCTGACTGCGGCGAGTATGAGCGCACCCCAGGCGGGGGCGACAGCGAGCGCCGCGTACCCCGCCCACCAGGGCGACAAGGAACCGGCCAGCAGCCCGCCAATGCCCACGGCCCACAATCCGGCAAGCGGCCGGGGCGACAGGGGCCGGCCCTCCCGGCAAGCCACCACACGGGCTACCAGCATTCCGGTAGCGAACTCCGCCAGCCTGCCGAAAACCGACTGCTCAAGGTAGAACGGACTGGGGGGACTCAAGGTTTCGGGGTATGGCCCACCCGCCCACCAGATGCCTCCCGCCAGGGCGAAAGCGCCCGCCACGAACACCCACGGCCAGCGCCAGCACAGGACGGCCAGGAGTGGGAAAACCAGGTAGAAGTGTACCTCTGTGCCGAGTGACCAGAACACCGGATGCAGGCTGTAGAAGGTGCTCGGGAAGAGTGTGTGCGTGAAGGTGAGGTGGGTAAGCAGGTTACGCTGCCAACCCTCCCAGGTGCCGATTGACAAGGGCCACTGATAGTGCCCGTGCCAGATGAACAACCAAACCACTACCGCCACCGAGTAGGCTGGAAGGATGCGGGTGGCGCGGCGAGCGGCGAACTGTCGCCAGGAGGCAGCGGCCTCGCCCCGGTGCCATTTGCGGGCAACCTGGTAGTACAGGCAGAACCCAGACACCGCGAAGAAGAGCCCGACACCCCAGCGGCCAAAGCGCAGGAAGGGGGCAGCGGCTCCGAGGTCAGACTGCCACAAGCCGCCAAGGTGATGTAGCGTCACCATCAGAATCGCCAGCCCCCTCAGCCCGTCAACCGCCGCCAGCCGCTCCCTCATGGTTTGCCTCCCAGGCCATTATACCACGGACCGCAGCACGGCCCTGTAGGGGCCCCAGACCGTTGCCTGCCATACCAGAAGACTACCACTCCCGCCCCAATCGCATGCCCAAGGCCAGCGGGGACCGGTAAAACGAGCAGGGAGAGGGGTGGCTGCAACGGCGGGCTGTTGAGGTAGCGGCAGAGGCCTTTGGAGGGCCGCATCATCCCCCCCGGCCGCTACTCGGAGCCGTGCTCTTCGCGGACGCCCTTGAAGGGCTTGTCGTCAGCCTTCTGATCCACGAAGCGGCCATCGTCGGCCTGGACCTGGGGCTGGGGCACGGGCTGATCACCGTGCTGAGCGAGTCCCTGCACCAGGTGCTCCGGGAGAACGATCTGCAGTTTGGCGCGGGCGGAGATAAGACGCCGGAGCCCGCCGGAGCCTGAGATTCCTATCGCGCAGCGCCAGGAGTGAACCATGCCGCCACACGAACCGAGTAACGGCGAGCTGGGCAAGATCGTCGCCGGCCATGAGGCGATGCTAAAAGCCCAGCAGGAGATGAACAACAGGATCTTCGCCCGGCTAGACAGCCTCAGCGAAAGCAACGCCACTATCCTGGCGACCCTCCGCACCCTGCATACCCCAGAGACATGTCCCCGCCGCGAACAGGTCGAGCAGCACGAGCGGGACATCCGGGAGCTGCGCCACGACCGGGACACCGCCCAGGGCGCCGGCAAGGCGCTGCTGTGGGCGGCGGGCTTGGTGGCGGGGCTGGTCTCCGTGATCGCGGGTTTCGCCGAGCGGGTGATCGGCGGCAGATAGGTTCGGAGGGACAGGGAGCATCCCTGCTTCGCCGGGTGGCCTACCGGCCGGGCCGGCTACGCAGGGCGCAAGCGCCGGAGTGGAGGCCGGCGTGGCCCGGAGGGGCCGAGGAGGTAACGGATATGCGGTTCTGGCGCAAGACCCCGGCGTACAAGTGGCACGTCCTGCACCGGGAGCACCCGCAGTTGGCCCTGTGCGGGCGGCGGATCGAGAACACCGAGGAGACCGGCGAGTACGAGGACAGTGAGGGTAGGGGCATCCTGCCCGGCACCTGCGGCGCGTGTATGCGCGCCTATGCGAGCGTGGAGGAAAGCCGGTGAGCGCGCCGATCTGCCGGGACCCCCGGCGGCTGCACCCGGTGCTGCGGCGTAAGGTAATGGCGATCCTGCGGGACCTTGCCCCGAGGATGCCGGCCGGCTATCAGCTGCGCATCTTCGAAACGCTGCGCACGCCGGCCCGGCAGGCGGCGCTGGTAGAGGCCGGCGCCTCGAAGACCATGAAATCGGCCCACCTCCCACACCAGCTGCCGGTGCGGGAAGAGGGCGAGGAAGAGCCGACAGTGCGGGCGGTGGCCTGCGCCTGCGACCTGGTCTGGAAATACCAGGGCCGCTGGACCTGGATGGCCCCCATGATCGACGGGGAAGACGGCTGGGCGGTAATGCGGCGGTCGGCGCGGGCGCATGGCCTGCGGCTGATCAGCTGGGACATGCCCCACGTCGAGCTGCCCCGGGAGCTGTGGTGATGCTAACGACCGAGCAGCTGGAGGCTCGCAGCATTCACCTGCACGACGACGACAGTCCGGCGGAGGCCGGGCAGGAGGGAGTGGAGATGGATTACCTGCGTGTGATCGGGATGGCGATGCAGCTGTGGGCCGCGCTGCAGGCGATGCTGAGCGTTCGGGCCCGGGATGCGGCCACCACCGCGGCGAGTTACCAGCCGGCGGCGGCGGCGCTCATGGCAAACCCCCGGGTGGCGAGCTGGATGCAGCGGCGCCTGAGCCCGGAGGAGCAGGCGCAATTCGCCCAGAGCCTGCCGCTGGTGCTGTTCGGGCTCGATAGTCTCACGGAGTAGTACTTCCTTATCGTACTAGTAGGGAGGAAAACATGGGCACAGTGGGTGCGCAGGAGTGGGTGACGCTGCTCCTGGGGCTGGCGGGCGCGCTGATCACGGCGGCCTTCCGGCTGTGGATCTACCGGCTGGGGCAGGTCTGGGCGGCGCTGTTCGTGCTGGTCGTCTCGCTGATCCTGGCAGCCGGAGCGGTGGCGCTGACCGGGGAGCCGGTGAAGGCGCCAGCCGTGTTCCTGGTCGCGGTCTTCGCCAATGAGGGCGTGAAGACGATCCTGCGGCGGAGGCCGGCAGACACGAAATAGCACTCTTGGTCACCGGCCGACCGAAAGAAGCCGGGCGGGCTGAGTTGCGGGTCCGCTGGGGAGTGCCGTAGAGGGATTGTCGGCAAAATCGATGCAAGCCTGAGATGGGAACCGGCCCGGGTAGGGGTGAAAGCCTCGCCCGGGCCGGTTTTCGCGCGTCCTGGTGAGGGCGGCAAGGACCGTTTCAGGGGGATGGCGGTGCCGGTGGGGGTATGGGCGCCTCCTCCTCCTGACCATGCCCCTCCTTTGCTGCTGCGAAGGAGGTGGCCACGGCCTGCATTGTACTCAGGCGGCGATTCCCTGCCAACTACAGTTGCCCACGATCAGGGTCACGGGGCAGCCCCCGCCTCAGAGAAAATGCTGTTCACCTTTTGCCCTTCGGGGGGGGTGACCGGCCGGCCGCATCTCCCACGCACCCGCAAAGGGGGTGCGCCACCATCGCAGGCGGCACACCCCCTCGCTTAGCAAAACCCCCACAACTCTCAGGGGGTAAGTACCTCCTGGGTTGTGGGGGTTCGTTGGTCGGTTTTACTCATATCCACACCACCTCCTTTCATTGTCCCCATGCTAAGCCCCCGATCCGGGGCTGTCAAGGGGCGCCGGAGGCCCTTCGGTTTGGAGGCCGGAAGGCTCGTCAGGAGACCATGCCCGCCCCGCCGTCGGCCACGATCACCTGCCCGCGTAGCCAGTTGGCGTCGTCACTGCACAGGAAGGCCACCACCGCCGCGATATCCTCCGGCTCGGCCATGCGCCCGGCAGGAGTGCGCCGGCTGAGGGCGGCCATGAAGCGCTCGCTCTCCCAATAGGCGCGGCTCATCTCCGTCTTCACCAGCCCGGGGGCGACGCAGTTGACCACGATTCCCTGCGGGGCCAGTTCCAGCGCCATGGTGCGCGTGAGCGCCTCCACTGCCGCCTTGGCCGCGCCGTAGACAAGGGCGTAGCGGGCGGCATGCTGGGCGAAGACCGAGGACAGGTTGACGATGTGTCCGCCCCGCCCCGCCATGCGCCTGGCCGCCTCCTGGGAGCAGGCCACCACCGCCCAGGCGTCGGTATCCATGACCTGCTGCCAGTGCTCGCGGGTCACCATCCCCGTCATCCCCGGGGGAGCGATGCCGGCGTTGTTGACCAGGATGTCGAGCGGGCCAAACTCGGCAGTGAGTCGGTCCATGGCGGCGCTCACCTGCTCCAGCACCGCCACGTCGGCCTGCAGGGCCAGGGCGCGGCCGCCGGCCTGGGTGATGGCTGCCACCACCTCCTGGGCGGCATCGGCGCGGGCGTGGTAGTTCACCCCCACCGCCGCCCCCTCCGCGGCAAGGCGCAGGCAGATGGCCCGCCCGATCCCGCGCGAGCCGCCGGTAACCAGGGCCACCTTATCCTTGATGCGCATGGCAACCTCCACGGATTTCGGGTCAGAGAGGGACCGGCTATGGATGCAGAATCACCTTCAGCGCCTCCCCGGAGGCCGCGGTCTTGAAGGCCTCGTGCACCTCGGTCAGGGGATAGCGGTGGGTGATATAGCGCTCGCCGTTGATGGCCCCGGCAGCGAGCAGGCGCAGCGCCAGGGCGTGATGGCGGGGGACGCTGCCATGGCTGCCGGTGACCACTGCCTCCCGGTAGTGCACCAGGTTGCTGTCGAAGGAGATAGGCCGCGAGCCGGGAGGCAGGCCGCCGAAAAGGTTGAGCCGGGCGCGAAAGCCGAGCATCTGCAGCGCCTGCTCCTGGGCCTCGGGGGAGGAGTTGGCGGTGAAGATGACGTCTGCCCCGCGGCCCCCCGTCTCCGCCTGCACCCGGGCCACCGGGTCCTGGTCCAGGCTGGAGAATGCCACCTGGGCGCCGAAGGGGCGCGCCAGTTCCAGGCGGGTGCGGGAGCGCTGCACCAGAATCACCTTGCCCGCTCCCAGGAAGCGGCCGTATTCGACCAGCATGCAGCCGATCGGCCCGGCCCCGATCACCACCACCGTCTCGCCCGGCCGCAGGCCGGCCACCTCGTAGCCGTTGATGGCACAGGCCAGCGGCTCAGCCAGGGTGGCGACGTCGTCCGAGAGGCCGCCGGGGATGCGGTGTACGGGCCCAAAGCGCACCACGCGCGGCTCGAGCAGCACGTACTCGGCGAAGCCCCCGGCGAACTGGTAGCCCATAGCGAGGTTAGTGGCGCAGTTGTTGCCCATGCCCGCCTCGCAGGCCTCGCATTCCCCGCAGGGCACGTCGGCGCCGATGGCCACCCGCTCGCCCACGGCAAACTTGCTCACCCGCTCCCCCACCGCCACCACCTCTCCCGCGATCTCGTGGCCCATCACCTGGGGCGGCCGGACCCGGGGGTTGCCGTGGTGGAGGATGCGCACGTCCGAGCCGCACAGGGCGCAGGCGCGCACCCGCACCAGCACGCTGTCGGCGTCGGGCTGGGGGACGGGCAGGTCCTGTAACTCGATGGTTCCCGGGGCGGTCAAGACGGCAGCAAGCATGGAGCGCTCCTGGATACGGGATGCTGGTACTGGATACTGGGCCGGAGAGAAGAATGCCTTCTGTAGGCCATCGCTGCGACGGGCCGCCAGGCGGCCACTGTCAAATGCCGACAGGCCGCATGACCACCTTGACAAAGGGTTCCTGGGCGGCGTGCATGCGCTCCAGCAGCGATGGCAGGTCGGGCAGCGCGACGCGGTGGCTGATCAGGGGCCCCGGCTGCAGCGCGCCCGAGGCCATGGCCTGCAGCACCTCCTCCCAGTCGCACGCCTCCGCGGTGCGGTATTGCGAATTCCAGGTACCCACCAGGGTGAGTTCGCACCGCAGGATCTGCCAGTAGTCCTGCTGGGCGAGGGTGACGTCGCCCGCCGGGTTTCCCATCAACACCACCCGGCCCCGCTTGGCCGCGCCCTGCAGGGCCTGGCGGATGGTGGCCGGCACCCCCACCGCCTCCACCACCAGGTCGGGGGCGCCGCCCAGTGCCTCACGCACCAGGGCGGCGGCGTCTCCCTGGGAGGTATTGACCTGGAAGTCCGACCAGGTGCCGGCGATGGCCAACTTGCTGTCGTCAAGGTCCGAGATGACTACCCGGCCTGCCCCCAGGGCCCGCGCCCACTGTGCAAGCAGGAGACCGATGGGACCGGCGCCGACGATCCACACCGTGTCTCCCTCCTGCAACCCGCTCCGGCGCAGGGCATGGCGGGCGACCGCGGCGGGCTCGGTGAGGGCGGCTACCTCCAGATCAACCCCTGGCGGCACCCGCAGCAGGTTGGCTGTCGGCGCGGCCACGTACTGGGCCCAGCCACCATCCCGGCGGGAGCCCAGGTAGTCATAGTCGTCGCAGAGTTGCGCCTGTTCCGCCTGGCAAGATTGACACCGGCCGCAGGCGATGAGGGGGAAGACGACCACGCGGTCCCCCTCGGCCAGGCCGCAGCCCCCCGGGGCCTGTGCCACCTCGCCCGCGATTTCGTGGCCGGGGATGAGGGGGAAGCGATAGGTGCCCTTGGTGATAACCCGGGGCAGGTCGGAGCCGCACACCCCGCAGGCAGCCACCCGCACCAGCGCCCAGCCCGGCGGTACCGCGGGCATGGGCACCTCTTCACCGCGCAGGTCGCCGACGGCGTGCAGACGGCAGGCGAGCATGGAGGTCATCTCGGGAGCCCCTCACCCCCGCCCTCTCCCGGGGGGAGAGGGAGCAGCCGCCAAGTCATTGTGGGCCCTCATGCTTACGCAGCGCCTCGCGCCACCAGGCGGCGGAGGCCGCCAGGTCGTCGGCCACCTGAGTGTCGTCGGGCCAGCGTTCGCGGTGCGAAATTTCCAGGTACAGCCACACGTCCTCCAGGCCACAGCGGTCGAGAATGGACAACACCCGCTCCGCCCGGATGATGCCCGCCTGGTTGTAGGTGGGGGTGAAAGGCCAGTGCCGGCTGTGGCCGGCCTCAGTTTGCTGCAGGTGGATGACCGGGGAGACCGGGCCCAGGCGCTCCAGCCATTCATAGGGATCGCGCTGGTCAGGGTGGGGGGCATGGCCCAGGTCCAGGCAGATATGCATGGGTATGGCTGCCTTCTGGTTGACCCGGTCCAGCAACTCCTGCGATTCCTCGATAGTCCAGCCGTTTTCCCGGGGACAGGACATGGGCTCGAAGATCAGGTACCGCAAGCCGGCCTCCCGCCCGTGCCGGGCGATCTCCTGCCAGGCTGCGACGGCGTCGTCCACCCGCTGCCGGCGCCGGTGGGGGTCCTCCCAGTCGCGCACCGACATAATGCCGAAATGGCTGCCCATGCACTCGGCGCCCAGGTTGGCGGAGAGGGTGGCAAAGGTCTTGAACCAGTCCAGCCACATCCCCCGCTGGCTGGGGTCGGGGTGCATCAGGTGGTTGATGCGGGTGAAGGCGCTGGTGAAGGTGGACTGCACCCGCACCCCCAGCCGGTCCCCCAGGTCGAGGATGGTGCGCACCTGGTCCTGGAGGATGGCCCGGGGCCAGAGCGGGTTGAGGAGGTCGGCCACAAACTGCACGCAGTCGAGCCCAAAGCGCTCGCGCACCAGCGGCATCCACACCTCGGGCTCGGGGAAGCGGTTGATGGCAAAGCCACAGTTGATGCCGAGGTGATAGCGGGGGCGGTGAGGCACGGGCAAGGCTCCTTGGACAGCATTGAAGGTCTGATTCGGCAGGCGCCGTCTCCGTACCTTGGGGGTCATAGCGGCCAGCCAGGGCAGGAACCCGTTCCCTCCCGCTGAACTATCGCCCACGTGAGAAATACGTGGGCGATCGCCTTCATTATCCTTATGCTGACGGCGCCGCTGGGCGCCGGGGAGGCTGCCGTGAGCATCCGCATTGACTGCGCGCAACCCGAGGAGCCCATCTCCCCCTACATCTACGGGCAGTTCATCGAGCACCTGGGGCGCTGCATCTACGGGGGCATCTGGGCGGAAATGCTCGAGGACCGCAAGTTCTTCTTCCCGGTCGGGGCCAAGGACTCGCCCTGGCGGCGGGTGGGGGGCCAGGCGGGGTGGTCGCTAACCATGGACACTGTCCATCCCTACGTCGGGCGCTGGGCGGTAGAGTTGGCGCTGGAGGGCGAGCAGCCGAGCCCGGTGGGCATCCGGCATGTTGGACTGGGGGTGGTGGCGGGCAAGGAATACGTGGGCTATGCCCTGCTGGGCGGGGAAGGCTCATTCCCGGTGGAGGTGGCTCTGGAATGGCCGGGGGGCAGGCAGGCAGTAAAGATCCCGTTCCAGGCGCATACCGGCACGGCCCAGCGGTACCTCCGGCACGAGTTCCGCTTCCGCGCCGGCGCGGACAGCGAGGAGGCGGCGCTCAGCATCACCACGCGGCGGGGGATACTGCGCATCGGCTGTGTCTCCCTGATGCCGGCAGACAACGTGGAAGGCTTCAGGGCCGACACCCTGGCCGCCCTGCGCCGCCTGCACAGCCCCATCTACCGCTGGCCGGGCGGCAACTTTGTGAGCGGTTATGACTGGCGCCAGGGCATCGGCGAGCGCGACCGCCGGGCGCCCTACCCCAACCCGGCCTGGGCGGGCATCGAGCAGAGCGACGTGGGGATAGACGAATTCCTGGCCTTCTGCCGGCTGGTGGGCACGGAGCCGCTGGTGGTGGTGAACACCGGCCAGGGATCGCCCCGGCTGGCGGCCGACCTACTGGAGTACTGCAACGGCGCCACGACCACCCGCTGGGGCAAGGTGCGGGCGGCCAACGGCCACGAGGAGCCCTACAACGTGCGCTGGTGGGGCATCGGCAACGAGATGTACGGCGACTGGCAACTTGGCCACATGCCGCTTGCGGACTACGAGGTCAAGCACAATGAGACCGTGCGCCTGATGCGACAGGTGGACCCCGACATCAAGACGGTGGCGGTGGGCGACAGCGGCAGCCCCTGGAGCGAGGGCATGCTCACCCACTGTGCGGAGAGCATGACCGCGCTCAGCGAGCACTTCTACTGCGGCCACCACGACGACCTGGCCCAGCACACCGCCCAGCCCGTGATCGCGGTGCGGGACAAGGCGGCGCGCCACCGCCGGTACCTGGAGACCATCCCTGCGCTCCGGGGCAAGCGCATCCCCATCGCCCTGGACGAATGGAACTACGGCTGGCCGGGCCCGCACGTCTACGGCGACCTGGGGCAGCGCTACTTCTGGCGAGACGGACTGGGCATCGCCCGCGGGCTGCACGAGATCATCCGCAATCACGACGTCTTCCTGATGGCCAACTTCGCCCAGACGGTCAACGTGATCGGAGCGGTAAAGGCCACCAAGACCGCCGTCGAGTTCGACGCCCCCGCCTACCCGCTGGCGCTCTACCGGCACGCCTTCGGCACCCGGCCGGTGCCTTTCACCGGGGAGACGGGCGACCTGGATGTGGTAGCAGCGCTGACGGAGAAGGGCCGGGCGCTCACTGTGGGCATTGTCAACCCGACCATGGAGCCGACGACGCTGGCACTCGACCTGGCGGGCTTTCGCCCCGCGGGCACGGGCAAGATCTTCAGCATCACCGCGCCGGCGCCCGACTCCTACAACGAGCCAGGCAAGCCGCCGGTCATCACACAGGTGGAGAAGCCGCTGCGGTACGCGGGTGAGATCGAGGTGCCGGCCGCGGCGGTAGTGCTGGCGGTCATAGACTCCCAGTAGGCGGATTGGCGGATGGGGCCGCCGGTGAGGGGGATGCCGGCTGTCACACTATCGGTCTTCTCCCCCTCGTGCCGGTGGCCTCCCTTACCGCCGCCTATGCCCACCGGAACCCATATACCTCCGCCCGCTCGGCCTCAATCAGCAGGTGGACCTTCCGCCCGGCCAGCCCGGCGAGGTTACCCTTGAAGGCCACGGGCTCGCATATGCTGTCGGCATCAATAGGCCGGCACTCGTCCAGGGAGAACCCGGGCAGTTGGTGGGCGGGCAGCAGGTGGGGGGCATGGGCGGGGGTGGTGCCGTCGAAGGTGGGGATGGGATCAGCCGCAGCCAGCCCCACCCGCACCCGGCCATGCCCCGCGTCCACATTCAACTCCAGGCGCTCGCCCGCCACCATCACCGGACGGGTAATGAGCACCTCCCGCCCATAGGCCGCCCGCATGCCGACGTAGCGGTGACGCCGCTGCACATAGAGCGCCACCTGGTGCCGGGGCAGCCGGTGGTGATAGTAGGGCAGTTGCTCCGGCGTGTTGCGGGTGATCAGGTGGTCGCCGCTGATCACCTGCGCGAAGAACCAGTCCTCCTCGCCCACCGGCACCGGGGGGAGAGCGCCGATTACCAACCGGTCGTAGGAGTCCTCCTCCTGGCCGTGGGGAATCCAGGCCTCCCGACTGCTGGTGCGGTCCCAGGTCAGGCCGCCGTCGCGACTGAGGGTGATCCGCATCTCATTGGTGCCCTTGCGGCACCAGGGCCAGCGGTGTGGGTGTTCCGGGGTGGGGTCGAAAACCGGCCCGCCGTCGGGATGGGTGCGGTCGGAGTGGAACCAGGACAGCAGTCCGAAGACCACCCCCTCGGCACAGAACGGGGTCATGCTCATCGGCTCGTCGTAACTGTGCGGGAAATGCGGATCGGCGGCGTCGGGGTAGAGCACCGCGCGCGACTCCCAGGCGTTCAGGTCGGGCGAGGAGAAGCGGGCGATCTCCCTGCTGGGGATCCAGTGCCCCGTGACCCCCTGCTCCATGGCCACCCATTCGCGGTGTAGATCGTCCCAGAAGTGCAGCAGCCGCCGCCGGGGCTCGAAGGACCCACCGCAGGGGGTGAGCCGGCGCTGCCAGTCCGGGTCCCCCCGAAAGTCCGGAAGTTCGGCGGCGAAGAAGCCATTCGGCGCCTGCGCCCAGGCCGCGCCCACCCCCGCCTCCCCGGGGGCCAGGCGCAGGGCGAAGCGGCGGTCGGGGTCGCCAACATTGCCGTTACTGCCCAGGTCGGCGACCACCACGTAGGGCACCCCCAGGTTGTTGGCGGTGCCGGTGCCGGCGGGTGAGGGGAAGGGGGCATGGCTTTCCCACTCGGTGGTCGCGGGCGCCTCCACCAGGCCCAGGGCCGGCTTTTCCCAATGCAGGCCGTCGCTACTGGTGGCCAGGGCGATGCGGCTGAAGATGTGGTGGGCGCGGTCGCGGGCGAAGCCGGGATCATCCTGGCGGGTGCCTGCCTCGCAATCCCACCACATGGCGGTGTAGTATGCCAGCCAGGTGCCGTCGGGCTGCCTCCCCACGTAGAGCGGGGCCACGCCCGCGGTCTCCCAGGGCCGGTCGGCCGGGATCACCACCCCCAAGGGCCGGGGGTGATGCACGACCCGATCGAACCCCGTGCTCCGCGCCAGGTCGTGATCGTCCAGGAAGAGGTGCCAGTGTTCAGCCATGTGTCGCCCTCAGGAGGAGATAGGGAAGGGGAGACAGATCAAGCCGGCTTCCACCGTGCCCACCAGCAGCCGGTTGCCGGCCGGGCAGGGGGTGGCGCGCAGCCGGCAGCCCAGGTCCACCTGCGCCGACACCTTGCCCTCGCCGGTAAGTTGCACCAGGGTACCCAGGGCGGTGACGATCAGGAAGCCCCCGGCGCCGTCCGGAAGCGGGTCGGCATGCACGGTTTGACCCGCTTCCCACTGCCAGCGTACCTCACCCGCGGCAGGGTCGAGCCCACTCACCAGGCCGTCGTTGGCCGCCACCACCAGGGTGTCACCCACCAGGCAGGCAGCGCCGGGGAGGGTGTGCCCGATCTCCCGCATCCAGCGCGGCTGGCCGCTCGCGGCGTCCAGGGCATGCACGAAGCCATCGTGCGCCGGCACGAAGAGCGTGCCTGCATGCAGCAGGGGGGAGGCCGTTACTGCCTTCGTGGACACGCTACCGGGCAACACGCCAGGGACGTATTGCAGCCCCCCGCCCACCCGGTAGCGCCACTGCAGCGCCCCGGAGGCGGCGTCGAGGGCGTGTACGTAGCCATCTTCCCCGCCAAAGAAGACCGTGTATTCGCTGACCACCGGCCGACCCAGGATCCAGTTGAAAGAGGGATATTCCCAGCACAGCCGGCCGTCGGCCGGACTCAATGCTGCCAGCCGCCGGTGGTGTGAGCCCACGAACACCCGGTAAAGGTCATCGGGCGCATCCCCCCAGTCCGGTCGCCAAAGGCCGACCGCCGGGGGGCAGTCCACCCAGGGGCCGTTGGGGGTGGGCACGCCGCTGCGCCCGCCCGCCAACCCGGTGCGCCAGAGTTCCTTCCCGGTGGCGCGGTCGAGCGCATACACGCACCCGTCGCGGGAGCCGAAGAAGAGCCGCTCCCCCAGGAGCGCGCCCCCAGCCACCACCGCGTTGGCGGTCTGGTGCGCCCAGATCTGCTTGCCGGTTACCAGGTCCACGGCATAGATGGCTCCGTCCCACGACCCCACGTATGCCCGCTCGCCGTCCGTGAGGGGCTGGCCGCTGATCTTGCCGCAGGGGAAGGCCCAGGAGGGCGAAATGCAGGACTGGCATCCGACGCGCTTCACCGTCGGTACCTGTACCGGCATTTCGCAACCTGGGCCACTCGTCTCGGCCGGCATCCGCCTTGCCCCCTGCACGTACACCGCATACAACCGGCCGCCGGGAGGCAGGGTGAGGCGGAGGTGGAGGCCTTCCCCGGGGCCGGGCGCCATCTTACCCCAGACCACGGGTGCGCGCAGATGGTCGCCGGGCGGTACCTGGCCCCGTGCCAGCACGCGCTCGCCGGCGTAGAGCGCGACCGCGACCGGCTCCGTCGCCACCACGTTTAGCCAAGCGGGCGGAGGCGTCTCGGAGGCCCGGAAAGCCGCCGTCTCCAGGGCGGGCGCGCCGGGCTCGGCCTCCAGGTGGGCCAGGCCGTCCTCCCGCCACCAGGCCAGGCAGGTGTAGCGGTACCAGGGCTCGGCGCGCCCGCTACGGGGGCCGGTCTGGTAGTTGTTCGCGCTTGCGGTGTAGTACCACCAGATCCGCCCGGCGTGGGTGAAGAGGGCGCGGGGGGAGACGCAGATCATGGCCCCATCACAGTCGCCTGGCCCGCCCCGGGGCACCACAGGCACGCCGTTATGCAACCGGGTGAAACGCACCCCGTCCCGGCTCACCGCGATCTCGGTCTGGGTGTCGTGCCAGGGCTCCATGGCGTCGTAGAGCATGAGGTAGGTGTCGTGCAGCCGGCTCACGTGGGGCAGATGAATCTCGCTCTCCAGGCCGGTCGCGGCATCCAGGATGGGCTGCTCGGGATAGGGCTCCCAGCGCTGCAGGTTGGCGGAGAAGTACAGCCCCACCGCCCGCCCCCGGTAGCCGCCCTCCCGGGTCACGTGGAGGAGAGAGTACCCTTTCCAGCGACGGGTCGGGTCGGGATCAAGCGGGTCGTAGAGCACGCTGAAGGGCTCGTGCACCTGGCCCCCGGCAGCAGGGTCCATGGGGTTGTCCAACCGCCCCTGCCAATGGAGGCCGTCGGCGGAGAAGAGCATGCGGTTGTGCTCAGTGCGCTGGCCATGTTCGACCAGCATCACATAGCGGCGGGCAGGGTCGGGCTCTTCCGGCTGCTTGATGACGTTGGGGGCCTGGCCGTCGGGCAGGACAATGTTGTTGTCACGTGAGCCCTGGTATTCCACCAGCCCGAGCGGGTTACGGTGCCAGTGGATACCGTCGTCGCTCTCGGCATAGCCCACCCGGCGGGGGGCACCGCATTCCCGGCGCATGGCCTCCGGGTAATCGGCCCCGCCGGAGTACCACATCCGGAAACGGCTCTGGTCCTCGTCCCAGAGGACGGTGCCGTATACCTTGCAGCGGGTACCGTCCCACTGCCCCGGCCGAGGTGCCAGTACCGGGTTCTCGGAGCATTTCTGCGCTGGGTCGAGCACCAGGGAAACGCCCGGAGGCAGCGTAAAATCTCCCGGCCCCAGGGCCCAGAGCACGAGCGCAGGCTTGTCAGGACGCTCCGCCATCCTGCCCTCCCGGCGCCGTTACTTCACGATGCGATGATACCTGGCCATCCAGTAGGCCAGCAGGTAATCCACCCCCGACTGCTCGGTGCCCTGCACCCGATAGCGGGTGCGGTTCATGAATTCCACCCACCCGGGCTGGCGCTCGCGCAGCGGAGTTGGAGTGCTGGTGCGCTCGTGGCCCGAGACCTCAATCTTGTCGGCCGGGAAATCCACCAACTGCTGCAGGGCGAGGGCGCCCGCGCCGTCGCCGGGGTTCCAGGCTTCCTGGAAGACGCCGAAGAGGTCCCGCCCATGCCTGTGCACGTTCTTCCAGTTCACGTCGAGGGCGTGCCGCAGCGCCTGCTTGATCGCCGGGTCCTTTTCTTGGCTGATGGTGGTGTAGAACGCCTCGAAACTCATCACGTCGTCCGAGTAGTTCCACGACCAGTCGTTGTCGCGCTTTACCGCCAGTTCCAGGTATTTGTGCTTGGTGCATAACTCCCGGTACTTGTCCTCGAAGCGCCGCTCGCCGGTGACCTGGTAGGCCACCTTGAGCAGGTGCAGCCCCACCAGGGCGTACATAGGCTCCTGCATGCTCTCCGGGCTCATGTCAGACCAGGAGGTGGGCTTGTCCTGCTCGTCACGGATGCGCATGCCCCCCTCCAGCACCCGGCCCACCAGCGCGCCGACGGCCTTGGCCACCCGGGCCCGCTCCTCCCGGTCGGCGGCCAGGGCGTAGTACACGCTGTAGCCGAACATGGCCCCGGTGTACTGGTCGGTGCTGGTGTTGCCCAGCCACTCCCGGTCGCCACTGCGGCGCCAGGCACCCTTTAGCCAGCCGTCGTCATGCTGGGCGTCGGCGGCATACGGGCGGTACCAGCGCGCGAGATAGGGCTGGCCGGTGACCGCCTGCAGTGTATCCAGAGCGCGGGCGCTGCGCTTGGCCTGGGCCAGCGCGGCCGGGTCGCGGGTGACCGCGTAACGGAACGAGGTGGCGGCCAGATACATGCCCGTCAAGTAGGCCGAGTTCTCATCCTCTTCGTAGGCCCACCCTTTGGGCTGGGGGTAGCGCACGCCGCCGATCACCAGGCCGCCGTCGCGCAGGTGGCGCGCCTGCATGGCCTGCTCGTAGTGGTAGGCCTTCCAGAGCAGGCCCAGCCGGTCCATCTCGCTGAGTCCTGGCGCCCCCGCCGCTGAGGCGCACATCGCCAGGGCCAGGAGGAAGGCGGTCAACAGCAGGAGGGCGATAGCAACGCGCATTACGGTCCTTTCGTCCCCCTGCCCCTAAACCAGCCCGTGATGACGGGCCATCCAGTAGGCCAGCAGGTAATCCACCCCTGGCTCCTCGCTACCCACCACCTGGCTGCGGGTGTCGCACATGAACTCAAACCACCCGTACGAACGCTGCCAGGCCGGCACGATGTGGTCCTGGCGCACGTGCCCCTTCACCCGGATCTTATGTGAGGGATAATCCACCAACTCCGCCAGTCCCTGAGCCGACTGGCCGGCGCCCGGCACCAGTGCATCGTAGAAGATGCCGAAAAGATACCGGCCATCTGCCTTCACGTCTTCCCAGTTGGCGCTGAGGGCGCGTAGCAGGGCCTCCCTGATGGCCTGGTCCTTCTCGTGGGTGATGGTGGTATAGAACGACTCGAAACTCATGACGTCGTCCGAGCGGTTCCAGTCGTCGAACGTGGGCTGCTTGATTGACCGGCCCAGGTAGTCGTGCTCGAGCGCCAACTCCCGATACTTGGCCTCGTACTGGCGGTCGCCGGTCACCTGGTAGGCAACCTTGAGCAGATGCAGGGCGACGGGGGCATACACCGTCTGCTGCAGGGTCTCGGGCGCCATGTCGTACCAGGTGGTGGGGGTGCCGTCGGGGTTGAGCACCTTCATGCCATGCCCCACGATACGCCCAACAATCTCGTCCACGTGCTTGGCGACCAGTGCCCGCTCGGGCTCATCGGCCGCCAGGTCATAGTAGACGCTATAGCCGAAGAGCACCCCGGTTAGTTGGTCGGTGGAGAGGTTGCCGAGCCACCGATAGGGCCCGTTGGTTTGCCAGGCCTTGGCCAGCCAGCCGCCCTCCTCCGGGTTCACCCCCTCCTGCACCGGCCGCCACCAGCGCGCGAGATACCCGGGGCAGCCGGTCACTTCCGACAACTTGCGCAGCGAGGCCGCGCACCGCCGGGCCTGGGCCCGGGCCTCGGGGTCGCCGGTCGCCGCATAGCGAAAGGCCAGCGCCGCGAGATAAGCGCCGGTCAGATAGGCGGTGTTCTCATCATCCTCCCAGGCATGCCCCTTGGGGAAAGGGAAATCCACGCCACCGATTACCAGCCCGCCGTCTCGCAGGTGCCGGGCCTGCAGCGCCCGCTCGTATTCCGCGGCCTTCCAGAGCAGGCCGCCGCGCTCCACCTCACCAATCACACGATTCTCCACGATACGCTCCAAAATGGGATTTCCTTCTCTTCGGCAGGCGCGAGGGGGAACCTGCAGAGGGGCGCGGAGGAGGGCACTCTGACTCACGTCGTCGCCAGAGCGTCCCCGTCAGAGTGGCGCTGAAGTCTCTGCGCAACGCAACCCACGCCGCCCTACCCCAGATCCATTCTCTCCCCCACCTCCCGCTCATCCCTCGCCAGCATCTCCAACTGCCCCTGCGCCTGCTTGGCGGGCATGCGGCCGGCCGCCTGGTAGGCCGTGATCACCTGGCGGTCGGACTCGATGGCCATCTCCGCCAGTTCCCGCCGGGTGAGATGCGCCGACTCGTAGTTGAGCGTATCCACCCAGTGCTCCGAGCGCATCAGCGCCCGGTGCTCGGCGGCGGTGCGAGCGCGCAGGGTGTAGTCGTAGGCGTGGGGGTAGCAAAAGGCCGGGCTGCCGGGGTCCAGGAAGGGGGCGAGGGGCGCCACGCAGACATCCAACTTGCCGGGGAAGCGGGCCTCGGCGCGCTCCAACATGTCCAGGGCATACCGGGTGGTTTGGCGGGCCGACTCCGCGGTCTGGGTGGGCAGGCCCACGTAGAAGAAGAGCGCGAGCGAGCCGCCTGCCCCCAGGAAATGCTCCACTGTCTGCTCGATGCGCTCCTGAGACATGCACACGCCACTGGCCGCACGCACCGCGGGGTCGTGGCTGAGCACGTTGAGCGTGCCCGCAGGCCTGGGCACCACCTCCGCCAGCGCCTCCACGAACTCCTTGGGCGCGGTGGAGAACAGGTCGAAATGCAGCCCCCGGTTCACTCCGTGCCGGCGCAGCGCCTCCAGGAAAGCCCGCCAGTCCTGCTGCCGGATGTCACCCTCCAGGCGGATGGGGTGGGGGGTGGCGTTGCGGGCGGCGGCCAGGTCCCGGGCCAGGTGCTCCAGGTCAAAGGTGGCGATATCCCGCCGCCCCAGCGCCCAGTTGCTGCCGCCGCAGAAGACGCACCGGTACCGGCACCCCCGGCATGTGGTGAAGACATTGATGCAGTAATTGAACCACTTCTGCCCGGTGAGCAGGTGCCCCCACAGGTCGCGGGTGCGCAGGATGTGCCGGAGGATGCGGTTCCAGTTGAAGCGCACCTCCTCCAGCCGGTCGGGCTGGTAGGACAACGGGTTTTCGACCACCTCGTCGCCGCGCTTCCAGGTGAGGTTGGGGATATCCGCGGGCTCCCGCCGGTCCTCGATGGCGCGCACCAGGTCGCGCACCACGGGCTCGGTGCTGTCCCCCCGCACCACGTAGTCCACGTAGGGCAGCGCGATCAGTTCGCGGTGGAAGAAAGTTGCCGACAGCCCGCCCAGCATCACCGGGGTCTGGGGCTGCTCCTGCTTGATCATCTGGGCCAGGGCCAGCGCTCCGTCCACGTGCACCATCCAGTGCAGGTCCACCCCAAAGGCGGCCGGCTGCAGCCCGCGCACGAAGCGCCGGGGGTCAAAGCGGCGGCTGCGGGTCATCTTCACCGCCAGGTTGGCGATGCGCACCCGCAGGCCGTGACGTTCCAGGTAGTCGGTAAGGGTGACGAAACCCAGTGGGTAGTAGTCGTAGGAGGGGGTGACGTCCACGTGCTTACTGATCAGCCAGTGGTTGCGGGGCTGCTCACGAAAGTCAAGCAGCGCCGGGGCGTGCACCAATACGAGATCGGACGAGGCCATGCCGGCTCCTTGGCGGGGGACTGGCTAAAGATACTTCGCCGCCTGCCCGGAGCGCTCCCCTGCCCTCCGAGCAGACGCTGTTGTCAGTTATTTGTACACGGGGAGCGCCGCCCCTGGGTATAATGGCGCCAGTTTTCCCCAGGGAGGATTCCCCCGATGAGCAAGACGACCGAGAACCTGAAGGCTGCGTTCGCCGGCGAGTCGCAGGCCCGCAACAAGTACCTGGCCTATGCCGGCATCGCCCGCAAGGCCGGCCTGCCCACCATCGCCGCCGTGTTTGAGGAGACGGCCGCCAACGAGTTGGAGCACGCCAAGAAAATTCTCAAACTGCTGAATGCGCTGGGCGACACTCCGGCCAACCTGCGCGCGGCCATAGACGGCGAGAACTACGAGTGGCAGGAAATGTACCCCGGCTTCGCCGCCGAGGCCCGCGCCGAGGGAGCGGAGGCCGCGGCCAAGTACTTCGAGCACGTGCAGGCGGCTGAGAAGGCCCACGCCACGCGTTACGAGATGTTGCTCAAGGCGCTCGAGGGCGGCACCCTCTTTGCCGCCGACACCCAGGTGACCTGGCGCTGCACCAACTGTGGCTACGTGACCACCGGTGACGCCCCGCCTGAGGTGTGCCCGGTCTGCGACCACCCGAAGGGATATTTCGAGAGGGTGTAGATTCTGGGGTACACGCTTTGAGGGTGAGCAGCAGCCCGCTCAGCGGCACCCGGCACTCACACCTCACCGCCCGATCCCCCGGCCGACCGTTTGTCACCGCCCTTGCCGGGGCCCGGGAAACCGGGCCCCGGGCGCATCATAGGAGCGTGCAAGAGGCGGGGGCAGGCCAACGGCGTAAAGGTAGGCATCCACCTCCCTGGGCAACCGACACATCGAATGTGGTACGTATGCCTGGATGAGTGACGAGGCTGCCGAATGCACCATTACCGCTGGAACCTGCACGTACATACCCACCGTTCAATCTGCGGCAAACCGGAGATGCGCCTGCCCGACGTCCTGGCACGCTGCCGGGACCTGGGGTTCGAGGCGGTGGCGATCACTGACCACGTGAACGACGGCACCCGGGAAGAGTTGCAGGCGCTGCAGGCCAACCGCAAGGAAATCGCCGAAATCGAGAGCCCGCTGCTGGTGCTGCTGGGGGCCGAGGCGACCATGCGCACGCTCGGCCGGATCACCATGACCGCGCGCGAGGCGGCCGGTCTCGACTTCCTAATGGTCGCCTGCAATCACGAGTACCTGGACTGGCCCTCCCGCGAGCCGTCTGCGGTGGCCGCGCACTGTCTGGCGGCCACGGAGGCGGCAATCGCCAGTGGTTACTGTGACGTGATCCCCCACCCCCTGCTCTGCAAACTTATGCCCGCGCCCATGCCCGAGATCGCCGAGGCCTATGACTGGGAGAGTGTGGCCGCCATGCTGGCCCACGCCGCCGCGGGCCGGGTGGCCATGGAGTTGAACCCCCGCCTGGTGCGCATGTTTCCTGACTTTTTCCGGCGCTTCATCGGGCTGGGGAGCGAGGCCGGAGTGAAGTTCACGGTAGGCACGGACGCCCACGAGTTGGCCGCACTGGCCTATGACCCCGAGGTGCACGCTGGCCCCCAGGAACTGCAGACCCTCGGCCTCCCGCCCTGCGGGCTGCTGCGGCCGGAGGAACTGGTAGGGCGACGGTAGCCGGGTGACCATCGGCAACAACGGCGCCCGGCGCCAACCCGCTCAATGACCGGCCGGGAGGGTTGGTCTGCTCCCTATCGCCTGCGGTGCTCCAGAAACCAGGCCGCCAGGCCTTGGGTGCGGTAAGCAGCGTCCCAGGAGCCGTGGCCCACTTGGGGGAAGATGGTAAGCCTTGCGTTGCCCCCGGCGAGGTTGACAGCGTTCACCATGTCAATGGAATAGTTGACGCTCACCACGTCGTCCAGTTCGCCGTGGAAGGCCCAGATGGGCAGGCTGCACAGGGCCGGGGCGCGGGCCGGGTCGCCCCCACCACAGATGGGCGCCAGGGCGGCGAATATCTGGGGATGGCGGCTGCCAATGGTCCAGGTGCCAAAGCCGCCCTGGGAGAGGCCAGTAAGATAGATGCGGCTGGCATCCACCCGGTAGTGGCGCTGGGTCTCCTCCATGACGCCGAGCACCATGCTCTCGTACTGCTCCCAGCGGCTGTTAGCCTCGGGCTTCTGGGGTAAGAGCACCAGGAAGGGCCACTCCTCGCGCTTGAGCATGATCGCCGAGCCGATCCCCACCAGCACCTGTTTGAGTCCGTCCGACCCGCACTCCCCCGCGCCGTGCATGAAGACGATCAACGGCCACCGCTGGTGGCCCGACCCGTACTCCGGCGGCACGTAGAGCACGTAGGGCCGGCGCACCTCGCCGGTGAGATAGGACTTGAGCAAGAAGCCGGCAGGCTGCTCGCGGATGCCCGCCATGGGCGACCTCCTGGGACGGTCTGAGGACAGAGTAGCGGGGGACGGCGCAGGGTGCAAGGGGCAGGTCACAATCGGGCGTCGGCACGCGGCACCCGGCGCTCGGCCGCACCCCTCCTGCACCCTGCCCTCCCCCTCCAGGGAGAGGGAAAAGGCGGGCAGGTCACGGGGCGAGAGCATCGCGAGGCAGGGGGGGCCTGCTATCCTGCGACCTGCGACTTCTGGCCTGCAAGTTTGGGCCTGGCAGTCCGCGACGTCTTGCCCCCCGGAAGCGCAGCACGAATTCTGGTATAATGGCCCTACAGGTCCCGGTCCGCCGGGACCGTTCGCGTCAGGGGCGGATGCCATGATCATCATCATGCGACCGGGGGCCACCGAGCAGGACGTGGAGCAGGTGGTCGCCTCCCTGGAGGGCCGGGGTTACGGAGCCCACATCTCGCGCGGGGTGGAGCGCACCATCATCGGGGCGATTGGCGCCCGCGATGAGGAAAAGGCCACGGTGGCGCAGCAACTGGAGGCCTTTGCCAGCGTGGAGCGGGTCGTACCCATCCTGCGCCCGTACAAACTGGTAAGCCTGGAGGCACGGCCCGACCGCACGGTAATCGAGGTGGGGCCGGTGGCCATCGGCGGCAAGAAACTGGTGGTGATGGCCGGCCCGTGCTCGGTGGAAGACGAAGAGCAGGTGATGACCACCGCCAAGGCGGTGCAGGCGGCCGGCGCGAGCGTCTTGCGAGGCGGCGCCTTCAAACCCTCCACCTCGCCCTACGGCTTCCGAGGGCTGGAGAAGGAGGGGCTGCGGCTCCTGCGCCAGGCGGCCGACGCTTGCGGCCTGCAGGTGGTGACCGAGGTGATGGACCCCCGCGACGTATCCCTGGTTGCCGAGTACGCCGACATCCTGCAAATCGGCACCCGCAACATGGCCAATTTCACCCTGCTCACCGAGGTGGGCTCGACCCGCAAGCCGGTGATGCTGAAACGGGGTATGTCGGCCACCCTGGAGGAATGGCTGCAGGCCGCCGAGTACATCATGCTGGGCGGCAACCACCAGGTAATCCTGTGCGAGCGGGGCATCCGCACCTTTGAGACTTACACCCGCAACACGCTTGACATCTCGGCCGTGCCCGCAGTCAAGGAACTGTCGCACCTACCGGTGATCGTGGACCCCAGCCACGGCACGGGCCGCGCTTCGCTGGTGCCGGCCATCTGCCGGGCGGCGGTGGCGGCGGGGGTGGACGGGCTGATCGTGGAGGTGCACCCCAACCCCGCGCGCGCCCTGAAAGACGGCCCCCAATCCCTGCGCCCGGAGGCCTTTGCGGCCATGATGCGGGAGGTGGGGGCCATCGCCGGCGCGGTGGGACGGGAGTTATAGTTGGCCCGCGGCCGCGCCAGGGGCGCCGAATGGGAACAGGCGGCGATCATCGGGGTGGGGTTGTTAGGTGCGTCCCTGGGGATGGCCCTGCGGGAGCGGAAACTCGCCGGCCGGGTGGTCGGCGTCGCCCGGCGCCCCGAGACCCTGAAGGCGGCGCTCGAGGTGGGCGCGGCCGATGAGACCACCGCCGACCTGCCGGCGGCGCTGGCGGGGGCCGACCTGGTGGTGCTCGCCACCCCGGTGCGCACCATCATCCAGCACCTGCACGAGATCGGCCCGCACCTGGCCAGGGGGGCGGTGATCACCGACCTGGGCTCGACCAAGCGGCGGATCGTGAATGCCGCCTGCAGCCTGCCCGACCCCACGCGCTTCGTGCCGGGGCACCCCATGGCCGGCTCGGACCGTAGCGGCCCCCGGCATGCCCGCGCCGGTCTGTTCGAGGGCGCCACCTGGTTCCTCACCCCCGCGCCGGAGACCGACGAGATGGCACTGCGGCGGGTGGACGCGCTGGCGCGCGCCCTGGGAGCACAGCCGCTGCTCTTGGAGCCCGCGCGCCATGATGAACTGGTAGCCTTTTCCAGTCACCTGCCGCATGCGTTGGCGGTGAGCCTGATGAACTCGTGTCTCCCTCTGCTGGCCGGGGACCCTCCGCTTTCGCGGATCATCGCCGGGGGCTATCGCGACACCACCCGCGTCGCTGCCGCCGACCCGGTGATGTGGCGCGACATATTCCTTACCAACGCCGATGCCCTGGGGCGGGCCCTGGCCAGCCTGCGGGTGCAGTTGGCGGCGCTGGAGGCCGCCCTGGACGATCCGGAGGCGCTGGAGGCGCTGTTGGCCTCCGCCAGCGCCGCTCGCCGGGAGATCAACTCATGAGTACGCTGGTGACCCAGGGGGCCGGGAGGCTACAGGGCGAGATCAGGGTCCCGGGGGACAAGTCCATCTCCCATCGCGCCTTACTCCTGGGTGCGGTGGCTGAGGGCACGACTACCATCCGCGGCCTGCTCGAGGCCGACGACGTGCGCAGCACCGCGCGCTGCCTGCAGGCGATGGGGGTGACTCTCGAAATCTCACCCCACGGCACCAGCCGGGTGGAGGGCCGGGGCTTTTCCGGCCTGCAGGCTCCCGCGGGTACGCTCGACGTGGGCAACTCGGGCACCAGCCTGCGCCTGCTCCTGGGCATCCTGGCGGGACGGCCGTTCCGCGCCACTCTGGAGGGGGATGCCTCGCTGGCCCGCCGCCCCAACGACCACCTGGCCCAGCCGCTGGCCATGATGGGCGCTCGCATCCAGGGGCGTACCGAGCGCTGCCTGCCGCCAGTGACGGTGGAGGGCGGAGGGCTGCGGCCGCTGACCTATGAGACCCCAGTGGCGAGCGCCCAACTCAAATCCGCCCTGCTCCTGGCCGGAGCGCAGGCAGAGGGGGTCACCACCATCACCGAACCCAGCCTTTCGCGTGACCACACGGAGCGCATGCTGCGGGCCATGGGAGCCAGACTCCGGGTTAGCGGCACCACGGTGTCCATCGCCGGGCCGGCGACACTGCGGGGGCGGCACGTGCTGGTGCCGGGGGACATCTCATCGGCCGCGTTCTTCCTGGTGGCGGCCAGCCTGGTGCCCGGCTCCCGGGTGGTGCTGGCGAACGTGGGCCTGAACGATACCCGGGACGCCTGCCTGGACGTCCTGGGGGAGATGGGGGCGACGATCCGGGTGGACATGTTGCCCCACTCGGGTGGCGAGGCGCGGGCGCAACTCACCGTTGAGCATGCGCCTCTGCATGGGGTGGAGTTTGGCGGGAGCGTGATCCCCCGGTTGCTGGATGAGATTCCCGTGCTGGCGGTGGCCGCCTGCGCGGCAGCAGGCAGGACTGTAATCCGGGACGCGCAGGCGCTGCGGATCAAGGAATCGGACCGCCTGCATGCGGTGGCGGTGGAGTTAGGGAGGCTGGGCGCGGACATCCGGGAACTACCCGACGGGCTGGAAATCGTGGGGGGTCGGGCGTTGCACGGGGCAGAATGCGACTGTTATGGCGATCACCGCATTGCGATGGCGCTGGCGGTGGCCGGGCAGATTGCCAGCGGCGAGACCCGGATCCGGGGCGCCGAGTGCATCGCCACCTCCTATCCCGGCTTCACCGCAGACCTGGAACGCCTTGGTGGCCGCTGCCGCTGGGAGGAGTGATGCTGGACCCTGAGCTGGTAGCCCTGCTGGTGTGCCCCGCGTGCCGAGAGCCTGTCCGGGAGGACCACGACTGGCTGGTCTGCGGGGGGTGCGGGAAGCGGTATCCCATACGGGACGGCATCCCGATCATGCTGGTGGAGGAAGCCCAGGACCCGGAAAGGGCCTGAACTTGGACCTGTCGGTCTGCATCGTCAACTGGAACACCCGGCCTGACCTGGAGCGGGCGCTGGCCTCCCTGGAGGCGGCCTGCCCGGGTCTGGAATACGAAGTGATCGTGGTGGACCACGGCTCCCGCGATCGCTCGGTGGAGATGGTGCGGGCCCGCTTCCCCTCCGTGCGCCTGATCTGTAATGAGCGCAACCTGGGCTTTGCCGCGGGCAACAACCAGGCCCTGGCCCAGGCGCGGGGGGATTTCCTGTTGCTGCTCAACCCCGACACCGTGTGCCAGCCGGGAGCGCTGGCCGCGCTGGTGGCCTTCATGCGCACGCACCCCCGCTGCGCAGGGGCGGGGGCCAAACTGCTAAACGGCGACGGCACCCTGCAGTATTCCTGCCGGCGCTTTCCGCGCATGATGGCTGGGCTCTTCCGCAAGTCGCCGCTGGGGCGCTGGCTCCCCGAGAACCGGTGGAACCGGCAGTACCTGATGAGCGATTGGGACCACGCCGAGGCTCGCCAGGTGGACTGGGTGAGCGGGGCCGCGCTCTGCCTGCGGCGCGAGGCGCTCAAGGACGTGGGCATGCTCGACGAAGGGTATTTCATGTATTGCGAAGATGTGGACTGGTGCTGGCGCGCGCGCATGCACCGCTGGGAAATCTGGTATGTGCCGGAGGCGGTGATCACTCACTACATCGGCCATACCTCCGACCGGCGCCCGTATGCCATGACCCTGCAGTTTCACCGCTCCATGCACCGCTTCTACTGGAAGCACTACTCGGTACAGTACAAGTGGCCCTGGCGGCTGCTGCCCCCGGTGGGGATCGCCCTGCGCTGCCTGGTGGTGCTGACGGACAACATGCTGGCCCGGTTGCGTGGGCGACTCTTCCTGCTGATCCACCCGGGGGCAGGGAGGCGGCATGGGTGACTGGCGCCACCGGCTGGATTTCGCCGCTGACCTGCTGCTGGCGGGCACGCTGCTGATCTCCCCCCTCACCTGGGGACAAATGCAGGTGCGTGGCCTGGCGACGGCGGCGGTGCTGGTGGCCCTGGCCTGGCTGCTGATTGCGATTTCCGCCCGCCCCCCGGCCGGCGTGCGCCTGACCCGCAGCGCGCTCAACCTGCCGGTGGCAGCCCTGGTGCTGGCCGCGGCCGTCTCGGGCGCGGTTACGGTCTCCCGTTTTGCCACCGGGCTCGAGGTGTGCCGACTGACGGTGGGGACGGCGCTCTTTCTGGCCCTGGCCCGGGCCCCGGCGTCCACCCGGCGTGCCTATCTCTCCCTGGGAGCGTTGGCCCTGGGGGCGGCGGTGTGCAGCTGGCTGGGGGCGCGGGAGTACATTTTCCAGTGGCTGGCGGCCCATAACCCCTATTGGCGCACCTTTGGCGGCGTTTTCCTCAACCCGAACGCCTTTGCCGGCTACCTGATCGTGGCATTGCCTGTGATCGTGGCCCTGACGCTGGCGGCGCGCACCGGCAGCCTGCGGCTGGTGATGGCCGCGGCGGCCGTGCTGGCAGCGATCGCGCTGGCGCTGTCGGGGTCCCGGGGTGGGCAACTGGCCTTCGTGCCCTCTTTCCTGATCTTCCTGCTGCTGGCCGGGCATGCGCTGCGCCGGGGCCGCCTGGCCTGGGGATTGGCAGCGGCGCTGGTGGGGGTAGTACTGCTGGCCACGCTGGCGATCACGCCGCTGCGGGTGCGGGTGGCAGGGTTGATGGGGGGCCAGGACGCCTCCATGCTTTTCCGTTACTACGTATGGCAGGCCGCGGTGCGGCAGTTTGCGGCCCACCCGGCGCTGGGCACGGGCGCAGGCACCTTCCAATTGGTCTACCCCCAGTACTCCGAGGTGGGCTTCACCCGCATGGCCCACCAGAACTACCTGCAGATCGCGGCCGAGACGGGCACGGTGGGCCTGCTCGCCTTCCTGTGGATGGGAGGCGCCTTCCTCTTCACCCTGCGCCGGGGGTGGCGCGCCTGGAAAGAGCCGCCGGTGCGCCTGCTGCTGGCGGCCGCGGCGGGGGGCGGGACGGCGTTGCTGCTGCACAGCCTGGTGGAGTTTGACTGGTACATCGGGCCGATCATGCTGGCCTGGTTCGCCCTGCTGGGGATGGCGGCCAACCTGGCCCCCGGGCCGGAGGCGCCGGCAGCCGCGCCCAGCCGTCGCAGGCGCTGGCGACGACCCCTGGTCATGCTCGGAGCCGTGGTGCTGGCCGGCTGGGTGCTCTCCAATACGCTATCGGCGGCGCGCTCCGAATGGGCGGTGGCCCGGGGCAGTGAGGCCGAGATGGCGGGCGACTACGCAAGAGCGCGCGAGGCCTACCAGCAGGCGCTGGCGGTACGTCCCGACGACCCCGAGGCCCTGCGCCGGTGTGCCCGCCTGTCGGGGCCCGACCAGGCCCCGGCCCTGGCCCGTCGGGCTATCCGCCTGGAGCCCACCAATGCCCTCAACCACGCCCTGCTCGCCCGCATCTACGCCCGCCTGGGGCGCTGGCAGGAGGCCGTGCGCGAGTACCAACGGGCGCTGCACTGGAACCGCAATTATCCGGCCGCGCACCGCGAGTTGGCGCAGACCCTGGAGTTGATGGGGCAGGTGCGTGAGGCCAACGTCCACTATCAGACGCTCATCGAACTCCAGGGCGGGCTCTACGAGCGCTACCGGGCGCTGCAGGCCCCCGAGACCGAGTATGCCTATGGGCATTATTGGCGGGGCCGTGGGATCATGAATCGGCGCCAGCGCACTGCCCACGACCTCGCGCGCGCCGCGGCCGAATTTGGCGAGGGACTGCGCCTGATCATGCAGGCCCGCCAACTCCCCACGGTAATGCAGATGGTGCAGATCGGGGCCGGGAAGTCGGGGACGCTGCCGCCCGACCTGGTGCGGCTGGAGGCCCGGATTCGCTTCCGGCTGGCACAGGTGCTGGAGGCCCAGGGGAAGAAACAGGAAGCCGCGGGCCAGCGGGCGAGGGCGCAGGCACTCTTCCCCGAGGTGGCCGCGGCGGTGGCCATGGAGCGCCGCATCACCCTGTAGCCGGAGGTTCCCCCATGTTGCAAGCCGCGGCCGCTCAGGTGGATATCACGCCCCCCGTGGGAGCGGAGTTGTGTGGCTATTCCGCCCGCCCCACCGGCGCAGTGGGCATACATGACCCACTCTTCGCCCGCGCCCTGGTGCTGGAGGAGGGCGACACCCGGGCCGCCCTGGTCACCGCCGACCTGATCGGCTGGGACGCCGTCCTGGTGGGGGAGATCCGCCGCCGGGTGCAGGCCCAGGGGATCATGCCGGGCGGCAACGTAATGCTGACCGCCACCCACACTCACGCTGGTCCCATGATCTCCTGCCTGTCACGCATGGGCACGGCCGACCCCGAGTATGTCGAACGGCTGGCGGGGGAGGTCACCCGCCTGATCATCGAGGCGGCTGGCCGCCTGAGCCCAGTGCGAGTAGGCTGGGGGGTGGGGCAGGCGGTGATCGGCATCAACCGCCGCCAGTTCTCCAACGGGAAGGTGATTATCGGCACCAACCCCCAGGGACCAGTGGACCCTGACGTGGGCGTGCTGGTCCTGCGCGGCCAGGACGGGGCCCCGCTCGCAATGCTCATCAACCACGCCTGCCACGGAACCACCATGGGCCCGGAGAACTGCCTGGTGAGCGCAGATTGGCCGGGCGCAGCGGTGCGGGAGGTGGCGGAGGCGGTGCCCGGGGCGGTGGTGATGCTGGCCAATGGCTGCTGTGGCGACCTCAACCCCGAGCCCCGAGGCGAGAACTTTGCCCTGGTGCAGGTGCATGGGGAAACCGTCGCGCGGGCCGTGTTGGCGGCGCTGGGCGAAGCGAAATATGCTGAGGCTGGCCTTCGCGTGCACTCCGAGCCGGTAACCATCCCCCTGCAGCCCCTGCCCCCGCTGGAGGAGGCCGAAGGAATCTACGCCGACTGCCTGGCTAACCTGCGCCAGGCTGAGGGGGGCGACGACCTGGGCGCCAAACGTTTGGCGCGGGGGATGTACCAGTGGGCGGCGGACCTGCTGCGCCATGCCCAGGCGGGCACCCAGCCCGACCCCCCGTCCTCCGAGGTAATGGCCCTCGGCCTGGGTGAGGTGGCCCTGGTGGGACTGCCCGGCGAGCCCTTTGTGGAGTACGGCCTTGACCTCAAGAGACGCTCCCCCTTCCCCTGCACCATGGTGCTTGGGTACGCCAACCGCCTCATCGGCTACCTGCCCACCCCCCAGGCGTTCAGCGAGGGAGGGTACGAGGTGGAGGGGGCAGCCCGCTGGTATGGGGTGGCGCCGCTCGTGCCCGAGACCCAGCACCTGATCAGCAAGGCGGCCCTGGCCGCGCTGCGTGCGGTGGCCCGGTAATGGCAGCCTCGGCGCCGGGCCTCCCCCACCATCGCGCGCTCATCCCGCGCCTGCTGGGGACGCTGGCGGTGCTGGTGCCGGTCGTGCTGATGGCGGCAGGGGTGTCGCTGGCGATCGGCGCGGCAGACATCCCGCTGCGCCGCATCGCTTCCTGCGTATTCGCCCACCTCACCGGCGGGCGCTCGCATCTGCCCCCCGAAACCGACCTTCTCATCTGGAACGTGCGCGCCAGCCGCGTGGTGCTGGGGGCGCTGGTGGGGATGGCGCTCGCGGTGGCCGGCGGCACCTTCCAGGGGCTGCTGCGTAACCCGCTGGCCGACCCCTACCTGATCGGCGTCTCCGCGGGCGCGGGGGCGGGCGCGGCCTTTGCCCTGATGCGCCACCTGCAGGAGGCCGCGTGGGGACTGGGGGTGCCCCTGTTCGCCTTCCTGGGGGCGGCGGTGACCATGGCCGGAGTGTACGCGCTGGCCCAGGTGCGGGGCAAGGTCCCCATGGAGGCCTTCATCCTGGCCGGGGTGGTGGTGGGCTCATTTATGTGGTCGCTGGTCACCGTGTTCATGAGCGTGGCCGGCCAGGACCTGGGGAGCATCGTCTTCTGGCTAATGGGGCGGCTGGAGGTGGGGGAATGGCGGCAGGTGGGCGTGGTGGCCGCCCTCGCCGTGCCCAGCGCCCTCATCCTCTACGGCTACGCCCACCAACTCAACCTGCTCACCCTGGGCGAGGAGGCGGCCCGGCAGAGCGGGGTGGAGGTGGAGCGGCTGAAGGTGCGGGTGATCCTGGTAGGCAGCCTGCTCACGGCCGCGGCGGTGTGCCTGACGGGCATCATCGGCTTCGTGGGCCTGGTCATCCCACATATTGCCCGCCGCCTGGTGGGGCCCGACCACCGGGTGCTGCTGCCGGCAGCGGGGCTGATCGGCGCGGCCTTCCTGATGCTGGCAGACACCGTCGCCCGCAGCGCCTTCTCGTTCGGCGAGATCCCGGTGGGGGTGATCACCTCGCTCCTGGGCGCTCCCTTCTTCTGCTACCTGCTGCGGGCGCGGTCGGGAGGGTAGCATGGCCGTCCTCGCCGCGAGCCGGGTCACCGCTGCCTACCTGGACGCCCCCGTGCTGCGGGAGGTGTCGCTGGCAGTCTCCTCGGGCGAGTTACTGGCCCTGGTGGGGCCCAACGGCAGCGGGAAATCCACCCTGGTGCGGGTGCTCTCCCGGGTGCTGCGGCCGCAGTCGGGCGAGGTCACTCTGGATGGGCAGCCGCTTTATCGTCTGGAAGGCCGGGCGGTGGCCCGGCGGCTGGCGGTGGTGGGGCAGGAACCGGCGCCGGGCTTCGGCTTCACCGTGCTGGAACTGGTGCTGATGGGGCGCAGCCCGCACCTGGGGCGATTCGGCCTGGAGCGCCGCCGGGACCTGGAAATCGCCGCCCAGGCCCTGGAGCGGGTGGGGGCCGGCGATCTGGCCGGGCGCTCGGTTGCAGCCACCTCCGGCGGGGAGCGGCAGCGGGTGATGATTGCCCGCGCCCTGGCCCAGGAGCCCGAACTCTTGATCCTGGACGAGCCCACCGCCCACCTGGACCTGAACCACCAACTGGAGATCATGGGCCTGCTCTGCAGGCTGCGTGACGAAGGCTTGGGGGTGCTCGCCGTGCTGCACGACCTGAACCTGGCCGCCAGTTATTGCGACCGGGTGGCGCTGATGCATCAGGGGCGGGTGCTTGCCGAGGGCAAGCCTGGCGAGGTGATCACTGCCGAACACGTGCGCCGGACCTACGGCATGGAGGTGCTGGTGCGGGAGAGCCCGGCCGGCCGGCCCTACCTCACCACTCCCGGGCCCGCTCCGCAGCCACACTCCGGCCGCCTGCACGTGCACCTGATCTGCGGCGCGGGCACCGGGGAGGGGCTGATGGGCACGCTGGCGGGAGCGGGCTACCGGGTTTCGGCCGGCGTCTTGAACGTGGAGGACAGCGACCAGGCGGCGGCCGAGGCGCTGGGTCTGGAGCGCATAGAAGAGGCCCCCTTCTCCCCCATCTCCGACGAGAGCCACGCCCGCCATCTTGACCTGGCTGGGGCGGCCGACGCGGTGGTGTTGTTGCCTATCCCGGTGGGATCGGGAAACGTGCGCAACCTGGAGGCCGCCCTGACGGCAGCCCGGGCGGGCCGGCCCGTCTTCTACTTCACCGAGCCCCCGCCCGTCGAACGCGATTTTGCCGGTGGCGAGGCGACCCGCCTGCATGCGGAACTGCTGGCCGCGGGGGCCCGGCCAGTGGCCACCTCGGCCGAACTGATCGCCGCCCTGGAGCGGATGGCATGACCGCCTGGCGGCTTATCCGCTCCGGTCACCAGTCGGGGGCGACGAACATGGCCCTGGACCTGGCCCTGGCCACGCTGCATCGCCCCGGCGATCCCCCCATCCTGCATTGCTATGGCTGGCAGCCGGCCTGTGTAAGCCTGGGCAAGCACCAGGCGCCCGAAGTGGTGAACCGGGAGGCCTGCCGGCGGCTCGGTCTTGAGGTCTGCCGCCGGCCTACCGGAGGCGGGGCCATCCTGCACGAGCCGGATGAGATCACCTTCTCCATAATCATCGGGCTGCAGGCGCTGGGAGCGCGGGGGGTCATGGAATCCTACCGGATACTCTCCGCGGCCATCGTGGCAGGGCTGCGCCTGCTCGGGGTGAGGGCCAGGCTGGTAGACAACGAGGGCGAGCCCCAGGCGGGGCCGGGGGCCAACCCCGTTTGCTTTGCGCGGCGCGCTCGCTGCGATATCTCCTGCCGAGGGCACAAACTGGTGGGTAGCGCTCAGATGCATCGCCGGGGAGTGGTCCTGCAGCAGAGTGCACTGCCGGTAAGTACCTCGATGGAGCGCATGGCCGCAGTTTTCGGACCGCAGGCGGCAGAGGCAGAGGGCCTCCTTACCCTGCCTCAGGCTGCCGGGCGGGAGGTCCCACCGGAGCAGGTGTGGCAGGCGCTGGCGGACGGCGTTGCCCGCACGCTGGGCGCCACCATGCTTGCCGCCAAGCCTGAGCCTGCCGAGTTGGAACTGGCGGGGAGGCTGGCGGCCGACCTGCGGATCATCTGACTGGTGGGCAGGTAACCGGTAGCCCGCCTTTCTCAACCATGATTCGCCTCACCGAACCCTCAAGAGAGACCTGGTGTCAGGCCCCCGCCCGGCAAGCGAGGTGAACACCAAGACCAAGCGCATGTAAAGCCAGCGCGCGTGCACTACACCAAGCGGCCCCCAGGCCCCTCCCTACTGCGCCCTGAGCGCACTCACTGCGAACACCCGGATGCGCTCGTTGGAGGGCAATTTGAGCCCGATCAGGGTGCGCGAGGGGTCGGCGGGCAGGCGGAAAGCATAGAGGTAGGCCGGCTCGGGCACGTCGCCCTGGATGGCGTGGCGGTGAGGGGTGCTGGCAGCGATGGTCACATCCTGCGCAGGCTGGGTCCATCCGGGGACAGCGAGCATGGTTTGTTCTGGCTGCCCCTTATCATAGACCAGGCTGAAGGCTCCCTGTGTAGGGTCGGTGCCCGCGGCCACCACCCATACCTCCCGGTAGGCCCCGGGCTCAACGGCCAGGGTCTGGTTGCGGCAGGCGACCGCCCCCACCCGGCTGGAGGCCGCCTCCGGCCAGCGAAAGCCTACCAGGGCATCGCCTCCCAGCCGGTAGCCCAGCGGGTAGAGGGGCATGGGTGGGCTGGAGAGGTCGGGGGGCAGATACTCGGCGGGGAAGGATCCCCCGGTGCCATCAAAAGTCCCTGCCGGGCGCCGACGGTCGCCGGTGCCGGCGTTCACATTCAACTCTTTGGTCAGGTCCAGCGCCAGCAGCCCTGACCCGCCCACGGCCGCGGGGAGGCAGGCAAGAGTGACAGGTTCGCTGCCCGCCAGAGCCAGGCTCAGGCGGTAGTTGCCCGGCAGCGCAGGGGGGGTGACCGGCAGTACCACCTGCGCGGCCTGGCCCGGGCCGGTGCTCACCGCGACCGCGGCCTCACCGGCCGCGCCCAGCGGGCTACCGTCCCAGCGCAGCCAGGCCGCCGCCACGCGCACCGCCCCCGCCTCCCAGCGGGTGCCGCCGGTGTTGCGGAGCACCAGTTTCACCTGGCCGGGGGCGCCGGCACTGAGGGCGGAGAGGTCGCTCGAGACCACCTCCGCCCGCGGCGCCGGGGCCAGCACGGTCACCGGCTCCGTGTGGAAAGCCGGGCCGCGCTCGGCCAGGGCCAGCGCCAGCGTGTAGCGGCCGGGCCGGGAGGGCAGGCCCAATTCCGCCAGGTCCAGTTTGGCGATGCCTGCCTGCCCGGGCTTGAGATCGGGCAGGTGGCTTGATGCCGCCTCGCCCGAGGGCCGGGCGAGATCGTCCTCCAGGGGGAGCCAGCGCGCCCACAGTCGCTGCCCCTTCCACGCCGTCCGGCCGTCGTTGCGCACGCGCAGCCAGGCCGGGGTGCGGCTGCCGGCAGTCAGGGTATCGGGCAGGCCGCAGTCGAGCACGCGGGCGATAGCCCCCGGGCCGGGGTTGCCCACGGTAACCGGGAAGGCCAGGGCGGACAACTGGCGGGTAAACCAACTGCTGCTGAGCAGGGGCATGCTGCTCTTGGTGACCTCGAAGGTCAGCCGGTAGGGCCCCGGGGGCAGCGGATTGCCGGCGGTGCCCGCCTGGATGGTAAAGGTGGCGGGCGCCGATTGCCCCGCCGCCAGGCGCAGGCCCTCGGCGGCCGTGGCGTGGTAGGAGACCTTCTTGTCCTTCTCGGAGGTCAGGCGGTAGACCATGGTGATGCTGGGGCCGGCCTTGAGGTCGGCGAAGCCCTCGTTGCGCAGCACCAGTTGCACGGCGTAGGGCACCCCGGGCATGATGGTCTCGGGCACGGTAGCCCGGTGCACGGTCAACTGGTAGGAGCGGCGGGAGACCATGCGCGTGAACATGGTGCGAGTGGCGTCCGCGTACACCACGCCATACTCTGCCGAGGGCGCCACCTCGGTGCCCCGGGTGAAGTCGTTCCAGGAATCCAGCACCACCAGGTCGGGCTGGAGGGTGTTGACCTTGAGCCAGTCGGCCTCGTAAGAGCGGCCCTCCATGCGTGCGACCAGGGGTGAGGCCGAGCCGGGGGCCAGGCAGGCGACACTGTAGCGGCCCGCCTGGTCCAGGGTAAGCCGGCCGTCGCCCCAGGCACAGGCCGCGTCGGGGCCCTGCAGCGCCTTTGACCGCCAGTCGGGGTGGGCGACGATCGCGAGACTGATCCCCAGGGCCCGCTCGCATTCCCGGCGCACGGCAGCGAAGGTGGTCTCACTCCAGCCCACCAGCCCGGCGGGGGGTCCCAGCAGCACGGGGCAGACGGTCTTGCCCCCGGTGGTGGCTGGGTCCAGTTGCAGGCGCAGGTCGGCGGGCACCCGGCGCAGGAAGGAAAGCAGCAGGTCAGCCAGCGGCTGGGGATCGGCCGCCAGGTCCTTGCCCGATAGTGCGGAGACGTCGAGGGCGGGCACCAGCAGCGGGTAGTTGCGCCCCTCCAGGTGCAGGGTACGCAGCGCCCCCACCAGGCTGGCCAGGGCGGGGTCCATCCAGGCCTGCGCTTGCGCCGCCCCCGACCAGGGCACCACCAGGGCATCGATGCCGGCGCGCCGGGCCTCGATGGCCTGGGTGCGATGCCAGTCGGCCCGTAGGCCCGAGAAGAGCGGGGTTACCCCCTCCCGGGGGTGGTCGGTCAGCAGCGGTTTGCCGGCCTCGTCCCACAGGCCACGCCCGGCACCGGGCAGGGCGGGGTCGCCCTGGTAATCCATACGATAGAGCGCCAGCAGCAGGGGAGCGCGCCGGGCGGTGCCGGTGGGGGCCTCCGGCCGGACGTACTCCGGGGTGGGCTTGTGGAAGGTGAGCACGCTGGCCACCATCCACTCCGGGCCTTTCAGGTTGGCGTCCACCATCACCGGATAGGGCCCCATGGGGCAGACCGCCCGATCGCCCTCGGAGATGGCCGCCTGGCCGCTGTAGGTGAAGGCGAGCTTCCCCCAGGTGGTGGGGTCAGAGAGGTCCTCCTCGCGCTTGCACTTGCTGGACCAGGAGACAAAGGTGTCGTTCTCTCCCCGCACATGGCAGACCACGTTGAAGCCCATGGTGGCGCCGTCGCGCGCGACGCCGCCGAAGAAGCGCCAGGGGATCGCGGCCTCCACCCGCCACCCCTGGTCCACGTCTTGGGGGTTGTTCAGGGTGCCATCCTGGCCCACGTCATAGCGCAGGCCTGCCATCCAGCCGGGGTTGGGCCGCCAGAGGCCGCCCTCCTCTCCTACCAGGGCGCTGAAGCCCCCCCCGCCGGCGGCGCTGATGGCCAGCCGGAAGCATTGCGGGCCCAGCGGGCGGGCACCGTTGCCCAGGTCGAAGTAGAAGTCAATGCAGTCGTCCTGCCATGGCTGCGACATGGGCTCGGTGTTGGTGCCGATGATATTGGGGTCCTCCACCTCGGCCGCCAGCAGGAGGTATTCGCTGTTGCCCATCACGCGGATGGTTACAGTGGGCTGCTCGGGCACGGCCGGCCCGTTGGCACACAGGGCCGGCAGAGTAAGGGCAGCAAGCAGGGCGAGGGCTAGCAGGGCCTGCCTAAACATGGCGGTAGTCCTTTCGGCTATGGGCAGCGGCTGGGTGATAGTTCAGTTTTCCGACTCGGGCAGGTCGGGGGCCGCCAGGTAGCCCTGGATCAGCTCGGTCGCCTCCCGGGCCCTTGATTGTGGGACGAGGAACCGGGAGAAGAAGTTCCGCATGGTGGAATCAATATGATCGAGCACGAACACCGAGGTCTGCTGCTCCACGAAGGGGATCCCCGCCTGCGTGAGCAGGTCGCGGGCGGTGGTGGCCGCCACCTCATCGGCTGCCTCGTAGGCTACCGACAGCGCCTCCTCGATCGTCTCCTCCGAGGGCGCGGGCGGTGGTGGCTCGTTCAGCAGGGGGACCCGGCAGTCGCTGCACTCGCGGACCCCGGGGCGGTACTCGGTGCCACAGCGCGGGCAGAAGGGCATGGCAGGCTCCTGACGGTATGCTCGGCTGGAGTATAACCGCCCCGGCAGGTGGGTGTAAAGCAAGCCCAGGGTCTCGGGTCTCGTTTTGGGTTTCGGGTTTCGAGATGATGTACCGGGAGTAGGGGCGGCCCTCCGCAGGTCCGCCGTGGCCTTGTGTGAAGGGGGGGCCGCCCGGCCCCCGCTTAGCCCTGCGCCAGCGTGCTGAAGACCACAGCGTAGGTCAGACGGGAGGCTGGCCGCGAGCAGCGCCCTCCGGGGCGGCAGCAGCCAGCCGCAAATCAGTCCGACAGGGACCGCCACCAGCGGGAAGGCGATCCCCCAGGCGACCAGCGCCGGGGCATAGGCGGAGAACCAGCCGGCGACAGACCAGAAGACGAGGTTCGACACCAGCAGTGCCGCTGGAGGGACAGGGGAGCGGGATTTCTCGATGGGGATCCCTCGCATCCCCCTCCGCCAAGGCTACGGGGGGGCAAGCGCTCGGGATTGCCGCTCGAAATGACACCCTGCCCCGACCCCATGACCCGTACGCCGGACCCTATCCGCCCATTCCCCTATCCGCCTGCCTTCAGCTGCCGAATCCCCGTCTCCGGGTGGGGAATGCGCTGCAGGCGCAGGCCCTCCAGGCGGGCGATGGCGATCTCGCACAGGTACATGGTCAGGCAGCCGGGCTCGAGATGCCCGCCGTAGGCGCGCTCGGTGTCGGAGATGGTGAGGTGCAAGTGCGGGGTGTAGTCGGCAATGAGCCCATCAATGGAGGTTATCTCCAAGGGCCCCTCCATGGTCACGATGCGATCCACTGAGGGGAAGGTGGTGGTGGTGATCATGTGCATCACCGCCCGGTACAGGGTGCCGATGCCGGAGATGACGACCCCGGAGTGTACGTCGTGCTCCCGGCAGGCCCGGGTGATGGCCTCCAGCACGTCCTCGCCGTAGTCCAGGCGCAGGCAGATCACCTCGCCCAGCCGCGCCCCGGGAATCGTCTCCATGGGGCCTCCTTGCGGGTTTGCGCCAGTATAGCGGGGCGGGCATGCGCTCGTAAAGCGGGAGGCTTGACAGACACAGGGCTATCCAGATGTCCCCTGTTTTCCCACGCGGGTGGTGGGTTCCCGGTCGCCCCGTGGCCTTCGCCAACCCGGCCAGGGTCCTGGGGATGGGGGTGCAGTATGAGGGCCGGGCTGGCGCACGGCACGCGGGGTGCGCGAGGGAGGAGGCTGCGCAGGCCGAGCGGGGCCAACTTGCCGGGAGGCACAGCCGGCAAGGAAGCCCACCATCAGGAGAGCAGCGGCCCAGCATCCCCAGGTTAGCCGGGGCATGCGCACACCTCCGGCGGGAATATGCAGCAAACGCATTTGGCCGGCGAGGGCGCGGGCATGTTACGGGGGGCCGTTAGCTGTCCGGCTGCGGCCCACGCGGGCCTGGCACCCCCGGCTTATAAGGGCTCCTATCCCCCAAACTCCCGCGCCGCCTCCCACATGGCGGCCAGGTTTTGCGGGGGCACGCCCGGCTGGATGTTGTGCACCTGGGCGAAGACGAAACCCTCCGGCCCCAGGTCGGCGATGCGCCGCTTGACCTCCTCCCGCACTTCGGCAGGGGTGGCAAAGGGCAGGATGCGCTGGGTGTCGCAGCCGCCGCCCCAAAAGACCAGGTCACGGCCAAACTCCCGCTTCAGGCGGGCGGTATCCATGCCGGCGGCGCTCACCTGCACCGGGTTCAGGATGTCCACCCCCATCTCGATCAGATCGGGGAGCAGGGCCACCACCGAGCCGCAGGAGTGCAGGAAGAGTTTGGCGGTGGTGCGCTCCTTGATGAAGCGGTACAACCGCTCCATGGGCGGGCGGACCAGCCGCCGGAACATCTCGGGGCTGATCTGCGGGCCGTACTGGCTACCCAGGTCATCCGCCACATGCAGCACCTGGATATAGGGCCCGACCGCGGCAATGTAGCCAGCGAACTCCTCCATGTGCGCCTCCGCCAGGGTCTCCATCACCGCGACCGCGAAGCGGGGGTTCTCCACCAGGTCGCACATGAAGTTCTCCATCCCCCGCAGCAGTTGGGCGGCGGCGAAGATATGCCCGCCAAACTGGCCCACCAGGGCATAGTCAGTCTCCTCATAGAGCCGCTTGGCCCGGGCGGCCAGTGCTTCCAGGGGCTCATCCAGGTAGGGAGCGCGGTCCATGATCTTGATCATGGGCAGGAAGCGGGGGATATCCTCCACGGTATCCATTCCGGGGCACAGGGGGCCGGCGGGGTCGAACCAGAAGGAGGCGGCCGGGCGCCGTAGCAGGGGCTTCCCATGCGGGCCGATCAGCACGTCGCCGCCCGCCTCGTCTTGCAGTGGCCGCCATTTCTCCGGCACCTCGCAGGGGGTGCCGTCGGGCAGTCTCCAGTCCCGGTATTCCTGTGCGCCATACACCAGCGGGATGACGTTACCCCCGGCAAAGTCACGGGCGGCCTCCTCCACGGAGGCCAACTGCTGGTTGAGGTCCATCAGGCGAAAGGTACCCGTGAGCCCGAGGTACCGCCGCAGGGCCCCATAAGCCACGCCGGTGGCGGTGGTCTCGCAGGTGCCGCCAAAGTCCACGGGCAGGCGGTCGGGGGTGCGGTGGTTCAGGGTGGCGACGATACGCTCGCGTGCGGTCATGGTTACCTCCGGCAAGCAGTGGTGAGCCCGGCCAGCGTCTCGATCAGGTCCACGATGCGGTCAGCGGCATCCGGCCGGGCCAGGGTGCGGGCGGCTGCGGCCATGGCCTCCAGCGCGCCCGGCTCGTCGTGCAGCAGCCGGCGCAGCACCCGGGCGAGGTCGGCGCCCCCCGCCTTGCCCTCCTCCAACACCACCGCCGCCCCGGCTTCTTCCCAGCGGCGTGCATTGAGCCGCTGATGATCCTGCGCGGAAACCGGGATGGGTATCACCACCAGGGGCAGGCCGCGCGCCGCGGTCTCGGCCAGGAAGCCCCCGCCCGCCCGGCTCACCACCAGGTCGGCCGCGGCCAGCACGTTGTGGATGTCGTCGCGGTAGGGCTCGGCCCGGTAGGCAATGCCCAGGTCCTGAGCCTGCTTGGCATCCAGGGCCAGGGCGTTGGCCCCGCGCCCGGTGAGATGGAGCACCTGCACCCCCTCCCGGAACCAGTCCTCCCCGGCCAGCAGGGGCAGTGCCTCCACTACCAGCCGGTTGATGGGGCGGCTGCCCAGGCTGCCGCCGACGACGGCCAGCGTCTTGCGGCCGGGGTCCAGCCCCAGCGCCTCCAGCCCCTGCTCCCGGGTGGTCGCCAGCAGCGAGGGGCGGATGGGGTTGCCCACCACATGGGTGCGCACGCCCTGGGCAGCCTGCTGGCGATAGGCCTGCTCGCTGGTCTCCGAGATCAGGGCCGCGTCCTGTACGAGGTGGGAAACGATGCGGGTGGTCCAACCCAGCGCCTCGTTCTGCTCCACGCTTAGCCGGGGGCACCCCAGCAGCCGGGCAGCCAGCAGCACGGGGCCGCAGACATACCCGCCGGTGCCCACCACCACCTGCGGCCGGAAGTGGCGCAGAATGCGGAGCGACTGCCACAGGGGAATCCCCAGCACCAGTTCTGCCGCCGAGCGTAACCGGCGCAGGGCCGACAGGCGCCCCGCCAGCCCGTGCACGCGGATGGGGATGAACTGGTACCCTCCGGCGGGGATGATCTCGGCCTCCATGCGGTCGGCAGAGCCTACGAAGAGCAGCGCCGCCCCCGGATGGCGTCGGCGCAGCGCCTCGGCCACCGCCAGCGCCGGGTAGATGTGCCCGCCCGTGCCGCCGCCGGCAAAGAGCACCCGCAGCGGCTGGGGGTTGGTAGGGCTGGGCTGTGGCTCGGGCATGGGCTGGGCTTTCTCCGCCGCGGGGGCGCGCTCCTACCGGTCGTAGACCACCTTGGGCGCAGCCCCCAGGCGGTGTAGGGTCACCATCACCCGCGGCCCCGCCACCTGCACCACCAGGAAATGGTGAAAGCCGCCCTGGGCCGCCGGGAGGTACAACTCGGCCCCGGCCCCGCCGCTGGTGAACTGGGTGATGCCCCCCACCTCGTCCCGGCGGTAGAAGTGGTTGTGCCCCACGAAAACCAACTTCACGCCATAGCGGCGCAGCAGGGCGGCCAGGCGGTCGCGGTCTTTGGGGTACCTGTCCAGCGATGACCCCACGTGCCGCAGTTTCGGCCACAGCGGGGCGTGGGTGAAGACGAAGGTGTGCCGGGCGTCCTTGTGCGCGGCCAGGTCGCGCTCCAGCCAGGCATACTGCTTGCCAGCGATACGCAGCGTCTGGCCGGGCTGATAGGCATCGAGCACGATGAAATGGCTGTCGTCGGCGTCGAAGGAGTAGTAGCGCGCGCCGAAGATCCTGGCGTAGTCGCCGCTCAGGTCGTGATTGCCCACGGTGTAATGGAGCGGGGCCTCCAGTCCCCTGGCCACGGCCAGGAAATCCCGGTACTGGCGGTCGCGGATGGAGGGGACACGGCTGCCCAGCACCTTGTCGCCGAGTTCCACGGAGAACTCGACCGGCACCTGGTTGACCTCCTTCACGATCCGGCGAAAGACCTCGGGCTGGGGATCGAGCGCCTTGTGCGGGCGGTTGTCGCCCAAGACGGCGAAGGTGAGGGCCGAGGCGGGCAGGGCCGCAGCCAGGAACAGGGCCAGCGCGGGGAACAGGCGGCGCCAGGGGGTGGGCAAAGGTCAGTCCTCCGGTATGAGTTGCCGATACAGGAACCACTGGCGGCGGGGGCGCTCGAGGTAAATCTCAAACAGTTCCCCGCTCTCCACCGTCACCTGGAAATAGGTGCGGTGTCGGCGCTGCCACCAGCGCGGGCTGTAGCGCAGAGCGCCAAAGCCAGCGTCGTGCCACATGGCCTCCACCCGGGTCACCACGTAGCGGCGCCCCTGCCAGGTGAACTCCTGCGGGGGCCGGGTGGGCACGTCTTCCCGGCGCACCACGGCAATGGGCTGGGCAATGAACATGGACTTCATGGCAGTGCTGCCCCGCAGCATGATACGGCGGCACAGGCCGCAGGTAAAGCCACGGCGCCTGCCTGGGCAGGAATACAGGCCGCAAATGGAGTATCTTGGGGGTGAGCATGCGGGGGGCCCCTCCCTCCCCCCATCGCCGCACCAAGGAGCATCCCGCCATGAGGTACCACCCTTCCATACCGCTCTTACTGGCCGGTCTTGGCTGCCTCTTCCTCCTCCCCGCCGGGGGTCACGCCCGCCCGCCGGCCTCCCCGGTGCGCATCAACCCCGCGGTGGCCAAGGTTACCCAGGCGCTGGTGAGTATCTCCCTGGCCGAGGTGGACTACGAGGAGGGGCGGGAGGTGAAGCAGGAGTCCTTCGGCAGTGGGGTCATCGTCTCGGAGCAGGGGCACGTCGTCACCAACTACCACGTGGCCGGGCAGGCCAAGCACATTACCTGCACCCTGGCAGACCGCACGGAACTGCCCGCGGAACTCGTAGGCGCCGATGCGCTGACCGACATCGCGGTGCTGCGGCTGCTGCCTGAGGCGCCGCGGCGTTTCACCTACGCGCGCTTTGGTGACTCCGACCGGGTGAAAGTCGGAGATCGGGTGTTTGCCATGGGCAGCCCGCTCGCCTTCTCGCAATCGGTGACCATGGGCATCGTCAGCAACACCGAACTGGTGGCCTCCAAAGCCTTTGGCGAGGACTGGCTTACCATCGCCGGGGAGGAGGTGGGCTCGGTGGTGCGCTGGATCGCCCACGACGCCGCGATCTATCCTGGTAATTCGGGCGGCCCCCTGGTCAATGAGGCCGGGGAGATCGTGGGCATCAACGAGATCAAGGTGGGACTGAGCGGCGCCATCCCGGGCAATCTCGTGCGGCGAGTGGCGGAGCAGATTATCAAGAGCGGCCGGGTGACCCGGGCCTGGATCGGAATCGGCGTGCAGCCACTCTTGCGCTCTTCGGGCCGGGCCAGCGGGGTGCTGGTGAGCGAGAGCATCCCGGGCACCCCCGCGGCCGCCGCCGGCATCCGCCCGGGCGACATCATCACGCGGGTGGGGGGCAAGCCGGTGGAGGTGCGCTTCAAGGAGGAACTGCCCCCCTTCAACCTGATGATGATGGGCCTGCCCGTGGGAGAGCCGGTAGCACTTACCTTGCTGCGCGAGGGCAAGGAGATCACGCTGAGCGTGACCCCGGCCGCCCGCCCGGAAAGCCAGCCCCGGCAGCGGGAGTTGAAAGCCTGGGGCATATGCGCGAGCAACGTGAGCGTCTTCAAGGCCAAGGAACTGCACCGGGGAACCGAGGGGGTGCTGGTCACCAGTGTACGCTCGGGCGGTCCGGCCGACAGTGCAGAGCCTGCCCTGGCGCAGGACGACGTGATCGTGGAGGTGGCCGGCAAGCCGGTGCCGGGCGTGGCCGAACTGGCATTGCTCACCGACCAGATCACCAAGGACCAGGAGGAGCCTGTGCCTACCCTGGTCGCCTTCGAGCGCAACGGTGAACGCTGGCTCACTGTCGCCAAACTGGGCGTCCAGCAGCCCCGGGACGCCGGACTGGAGGCCCGCAAGGCCTGGCTGCCGGTGGCCACGCAGGTGGTCACCCGCGACCTGGCCCAGGCGCTGGGCCTGGGCAACCGCCAGGGGGTGCGCATCACCCGGGTCTACCCGGGTAGCACCGCGGACAGCGCGGGGCTAAAAGTGGGGGATATCATCGTGGCCCTGGATGGCGAGCCCATCCCTGCCAGCCGGCCGGAGGACAACGAGGTGCTCGCGGCCATGGTGCGCCGGTACCGCATTGACGGCACCGCCACGCTCACCGTGGTCCGGGACGGGCAGGAGCAGCAGATCACCGTGGCCTTGCCAGCCGGGCCGGCGAGCCGGCGGGAGATGACCCGCTACCGGGACGTGGCTTTTGAGTTCTCGGCCCGCGACCTGGCCTTCGCGGACCGGGCTGCCGCAGGCTGGGAAGAGGGGCAGCAGGGGGCGCTGGTGGAGGCAGTGGACAGCGGGGGCTGGGCCTCGCTGGGACTGCTGCGGAGCGGTGACCTCATCACCCGGGTGCAGGGCATGCCGGTGACCGACGTGGCCACCCTGCAGGAGGCCATGCGCAAGGTCGCCCAGGACAAGCCCCGGCTGGTGGTGCTGGAAGTGCTGCGTGGCATCCACCACCTGTTCCTGGAGGTCCCCGCCTCCTGGCACGAATCGTAGCGGGGGTCGCAGAGAGGGGAGCGGGATTTCCCGACGGGGATCCCCCGCCGGCTCGGGATTACCGCTCGAAATGACAATGCGAAGGGAGCACTCGATGAGACTGAGCGCGATCCTGGCCCTGTGCCTGGTAGTCTCCACGCTGGCCCCCCTGGGGGCGGCCGATGACCTGGCCACCGCCGGCCGTGACCTGGTGGGCAAGTGGCAGCAGGCGGTGGTGACGCTGGAGGTCACCGTCAAGATGCAGCACGAGGGGGAGGCCTACGAGGACCAGAACGAGCAGGCAGGCACGCTGGTGGACCCGGCCGGCCTGGTGGTGACCGCCCTCTCCACCCTCGACCCCACCGACCTCTACACGCAGATGATGTCAGAGGCGGGCGAGCGGGAGGCCGCCAACCGCTTTACCAGCGAGATCACCGCCCTCAAGATCCGCCTGCCAGACGGGCGGCAGTTGCCGGCGAAGGTGGTGCTGCGGGACAAGGATCTGGACCTGGCCTTCATCCGCCCCACCGCCGCCCCGGAGCAGCCCCTGACCGCGCTCAGCCTGGCCGCGGCGGGCAAGCCCGCGTTGCTCGACCAGGTGATCGTGATCGAGCGTCTGGGCGCTGCCGCCAACCGCGTGGCAGGCGCCACCGTGGACCGGGTGAAGGCCGTGCTGGATAAGCCGCGCACCTTCTACGTGCTCGCGGCCATGGACGTGGGGTCGCTGGGCATGCCGGTCTTCACTGCCGACGGGGGGTTGGTCGGCATTCTGGCCCTGCGTACCATCAACCGCCAGGCGGCCGGCCTCTCCAGCCGTGGCGAGGGGATGCTGCCGGTAGTGATCCCCGCCTCCGACATCGCCGAAGTGGCCAAGCAGGCGCCGGAGAAGTAGGGCGGCGATCCACTCTCTGCCCTCGGGAGAGGGGAGGAGGCTGCAAGCGTGGTGATGAAGCCACGGATGCCCGAGCAGTTCCTCTGTTGCGCTCATGGCGCTGCATTTCAGGCATGCCAGCCCCTCACCCCCGCCCCTTCCCCGAGGAGAGGGGGTAGTCCCTCAAGTTCGCATTCCTTTCTGCCGATCATTTTGTAGAAATCCCCCAAGTTATGGAAAAGAGTGCCCGTGCGCCGCTCTTCTTGGCGGGAGACGGCGACACGGCAATGTGGCCCATCGCCTGTCTGGGCTTTGTGGGGATTTACAGATGATCAAGGAATTGCTCTCCGACCCGGCGAGCGCGGCTCTGGCCAAGTCGCTGCAGGGCACCTCGGCTCGTCAGCGGGTGTTGGCGGCAAACATCGCCAACGCGGAAACCCCCGGCTACCAACGGCAAGACGTCTCCTTCCAGGACTCTCTACGCCACGCGGTTGATTCCTCTGGCACCGACTATGAGCGGTCGGCACGTATCAGCGCCGTCAGTCCGGCCACCTACACCGACCCCAGCGCGCCCCCCCGGGCCGACGGCAACAGCGTGGATATCGACCGCGAGATGGCCGCACTGGCGGAGAACAACCTCGAGTTCGAGAGCAGCGCGACGGCCTTGTCGGCCAAGATCCGCCTGCTCCGCACTGTGATCAACGAAGGAAGGCGGTAACCCATGTCGTCCCTCGACATCAGTGCCAGCGGCCTCTCTGCGCAGCGGCGGCGGCTGGAGGTGATCGCCCGCAACCTGGCTAACGCCGAGACCACCCGCACCCCGGAAGGCGGCCCCTACCGGCGGCAGATGGTGGTCTTCACCGAGGCCCTGGACCAGGCCGGCGTGCAGGTGGCGGAGGTGGTGGACGACCCCACGCCGGGCAAGCAGATATACGAGCCCGGGCATCCCGACGCCAATCCCCAGGGTTACGTGACCATGCCCAATGTCTCCGTGATGACGGAGATGGTGGACATGATCGGCGCCACCCGCTCATACGAAGCAAACGTCACCGCCCTCAACGCCACCAAGTCCATGATCCGCAAGGCGCTCGAACTCGGGCGGGGCTAAGGGAGACCGGCGATGCGCATTGACGGCGCCCTCACCCGTGCCGCGGCCCAGGCCGCACCGGCACCCAAGACCGCCGGGCAGGGTGACTTCTTGCAGGCCCTACAGGAGAGCATCAGCCAGGTCAACGGCCTGCAGGGCCAGGCCGACACCCTGGTGGCCCAGGTGGCCGCCGGTGACCTGGAGTCGGTGCACCAGGCGATGGTGGCCCTGGAAAAGGCCAGCCTGGCCATGGATCTCACCATCCAGGTGCGCAACAAGGTGATTGAGGCCTACCAGGAACTGATGCGGACGCAGGTGTAACGGAGGGATTCCATCGTGGCAGAGGTCAAAGCACTCACTCCCGTCCTGGATTGGTGGCGGGGGGCTGGCCGCAACCAGCGCCTGGCGGTGATCGCCTGCGTTGCGCTGTGTCTGATCGTCGGGCTCACCGTGGCCGGGCTGGCCAACCGGCCCTCCTACACCACCCTCTTTTCCGGGCTGCAGGAGAAAGACGCCAGCGATATCGTTGCCAAGTTGCAGGAGAGCAAGGTGCCATACCGCCTGGTTGGCGAGGGCACCGTGCAGGTGCCCCAGGACCGGGTGCACGAGTTGCGGCTGCAGATGGCCGGCCTCGGGCTGCCCCGGGGCGGTAGCGTGGGATTCGAAATCTTCGACCAGACCCGCCTGGGCCAGTCGGAGTTCCAGGAGAAACTCAACTACCGCCGGGCCCTGCAGGGGGAGTTGGAGCGCACCATTTCCAGCCTGGCACCCATCGAGCAGGCAAGAGTGCACATTGCGCTGCCCGAGCGGCGGTTGTTTGCCGAGGAGCAGGAGAAGCCCACTGCCAGCGTGATCCTGCGCCTGCGGCCGGGAGGCAGCCTGGACCAGGGTGAGGTGACGGCCATTCAGAACCTGGTGGCCGCCTCCGTCGAGGGCCTGGCGCGGGAGAACGTGACCGTGGTGGACGCCATGGGCACGCTGCTCTCGGGAGGAGGCGCCGACCCGGAGGGCATGGACCCAACCATGGCCACCCGCCTGCGCACGCAGTACCAGGTGGAGCGCCAGATCGAGAAGGACCTGCAGTCGGTGCTTGACCGCACGCTGGGCGTGGGCAAGGCCGTGGTGAGGGTGAGCGCAGACCTCGATTTCAGCGAGCGCCAGACTCAGGAGGAGACCTACACCCCCGAGAGTGAGGGCCACGGCGTGCTGGAATCCCAGCACGAGAACACCGAGACCTATACCGGCGGCGGCCTGGCTGGCGGCGTGGTGGGCCTGTCCTCTAACCGCGGCGTCCCGGTCATGCGGCCGGCTGGTGGGGGCAGTTACGAGCGCCGGGAGACCCAGAACACCTATCGCGTGTCCAAGCGCGTGGAAACCCGCACCGAGACCCCCGGACAGATCAAGCGGCTGTCGGTGGCGGTCTTCGTGGACGAGCGGGTAGGCATCGCCCAGGCCGACATGCTACAGCAGGCGGTGATGGCCGCCGCGGGCATTGACGAGGCCCGGGGCGATCGCGTGGTAGTGCAGCGCATCCCCTTCAGCCGGCCGGCTCCTGAGCCCAAGGAACCGCTGCTCGCGCGCCTGCTGGATGCCTATCGTGGCTATGGCCAGTGGCTGGTGGCGCTGGCGATGCTGGGCTGCTTCCTATTGTTGGCCAAGGGGATGATGCGGTCCCGCCCGGCCGGCATCGAGCTCAATGGCCGGCCCGATCAGGCCCTGGGGGCGGGCCAGCCCCAACTGAGTCTGACCTCCGACAGCCCAGCGGCCCCCGCGGGCCCCGACCCCGGTAACGAGACCTATGCCGACCTGCTGCCGACCCGGGCGGCGGAGGTGGTGCGCGCCTGGCTGCTTGAAGAGGAGAACGCCTGATGTATTTCACCATTCCCTCCCGACCCTTGACCGGCCCGGAGAAGGTGGGGGCGCTGATGATCGCCCTGGGCGCAGAACGCGCGGCCTCCATCCTGGCCTGCCTCTCTCCCGAGGAAGTGGAGCTGGTGATCGCTCAGGTCTCGGCCATGCGGGGAATTGACTGGGAGACCCGGGAGGCGGTGCTGTCGGAGTTTCGCGACGCCTACGAGGCGGGCCAGGGAGTGACCCTGGCTGGCGCCGGCTTTGCTGAGGACCTGCTGGGCCGGGCCCTGGGGCCCGAGCAGGCCAACCTGGTGGCCGAGCGCCTGCGCATGGATCGCTCGGAGCATGACGACGAGATGGGTTTCCTGGGTTCGGCCACCCCGGAGCAATTGCAGTCGGCGCTGGCTGACGAGCACCCGCAGACGATCGCGGTGGTGCTCTCCCGCATGCCCGCGGACAAGGCCGGGCTGGTGCTGGCGAGACTCCCGCGGCCGGTGCAGGTGGAGGTGGCCCGGCGCCTGGTAGACAGCAACCCGGTGGCATCCGAGATGCTGGCTGAGATTGACCGCGCCCTGCAGACCAAGGCGGGCGCGCAGCGGCGGACCCGAGGCCAAACCGGCCCCACCGCCCTGGCCAACCTGCTCTCCATGGCCGACCGCACCACCGAGCGGGCGGTGCTCGAAAGCCTGGACCCCACGCTGGCCGAGCAGGTGCGCAAGGGGATGTTCGTATTCGAGGACCTGCCCCGGCTGGATGAGCGCGACCTGCAGGTGGTGCTGCGGGAGGCTGGCCCCCAGGACCTGGCGCTGGCACTCAAGGGGGCCGACCAGGCCCTGCTGGACCTGGTCATGCGCAACATCTCCGAGCGGGCGGCCGCCGCCCTGCAGGAGGATATGGAGCTGCTGCAACGGGTGCGCCCAAGCGACGTGGAGGCGGCACAGCAGCGCATCACGGCCATCGTGCGCGAAATGCTGCGCCGCGGGCAGGTGGTGCTGACGGAGGACGAGAGTGCCCAGGATCCTGTCTGACCCCGGCGCCCTGCCGATCACCCCCTGGCAGGCGCCCCCCTTGTGGGAGCCTGACCCCACGCCGCCGCCCTCCGCCCCCGGCGGAGAGGCGGGCGAACCCGCGCCAGCCGATCCCCTGGAGTTAGCGCGGCTGCAGGCCGCCACCATCCTGGAGCAGGCGCAGCGTCAGGCCGCCCAGGTGCTGGCCGAGGCCCGCATTCAGGGCTACAACGACGGGCTGGCGCAGGCTGAGGCTGAGGTGAAGGAAAAGGTCGCGGCCCTGGAGGCGCTCGAGGCTGCGGTCAATGCCCGCCAGGACCAGTTCTTCGCGCGCATGCAAGGTGAAGTGGTGGAGTTGGCGGTGGCGATCGCAAGCAAGGTGATCGGGCACGAGGTGGAGGCCCACCCCGACCTGGTGGTGGAGCAGGTGCGGGGTTGCCTGCGCCAATTGCAGGACCGCGAGCGCATCCGGGTGCGAGTTAGCCCCGACGACCTGGAGACCATGCGGGCGGCCCGCGAGCAGTTACTGGCCGCGCATGACGACATTCGCCGCATGGACGTGGTGGAGGACCGCCGGGTGAGCCAGGGTGGGTGCATCGTGGAATCGGAGAACGGCACCCTGGACGCCCGCCTGGACCGCCAATTGAAGGAAGTGGAACGCGTGATGATGGAGGCCACCCGTGGTGGAAGTGACGCTTGACCTGTCGGCGTTGTGCCAGGTGGTACGGCAGACTAATAGCGTCCGCCTGAATGGCAGTGTCACCCAGGTGGTGGGGATGGTGGTGGAGTCGCTGGGCCCCCGTACCCGCATCGGCGAGGTGTGCCAGGTGCATGCCAGCCGTCACCAGACCATGCCTGCTGAGGTGGTGGGCTTCAGGGACAAGCGAGTGCTCTTGATGCCCCTGGGCACCATGGGCGCTATCTCCCACGGTAACGAGGTAACGGCCACCGGTGGCCCGTTAACCGTGCGCGTGGGTCCCAACCTTCTGGGCCGGGTGGTGGACGGCCTGGGCCGCCCCCTGGACGGCAAAGGGCCCCTCACCGGCGCGGTCGAGTGCCCGGTTTACCAATCTCCGCCGCATCCCCTGAAGCGCCAGCGCATCACCGAGCCGCTGCGCTTTGGGGCGCGCGCCATTGACGGCCTGCTCACCTGCGGCAAGGGCCAGCGCATCGGGATCTTCGCCGGCTCGGGGGTGGGCAAGAGCACGCTGTTGGCGATGATCGCCCGCAACTCCTCCGCCGACGTGAATGTGATCGGGCTGATCGGCGAGCGTGGGCGGGAGGTGCGCGACTTCATCGAGCGTGACCTCGGCGAGGAGGGGATGCGCCGCTCGGTGGTGGTGGTGGCCACCTCCGACCAGCCGCCCATCGTGCGCCTGAAGGGCGCGCTCACCGCCACCACCATCGCCGAGTACTTCCGCGACCAGGGCCAGGACGTGATGCTCACCATGGATTCGGTTACCCGGTTGGCGTGGGCGCAGCGCGAGGTCGGGCTGGCCATCGGCGAGCCGCCCACCACGCGGGGCTACACACCCTCGGTCTTCGCCATGCTCCCGCAACTGCTGGAGCGGGCGGGCGCGGGCACCCGCGGCACCATCACCGGCCTGTATACGGTGCTGGTGGAGGGCGACGACATGAACGAGCCCATCGCCGATACCGTGCGGGGCATCCTGGACGGGCACATCGTGCTCTCCCGGGAATTGGCCGCCCAGGGCCAGTATCCAGCCGTGGACCCGCTGCAGTCGGTGAGCCGGCTCATGCCCGACCTGGCCTCGCCCGAGCACCAGGAGGCGGCCGTCCGCTTCCGCGACCTCTTGGGAACCTACCGCGCCGCCGAGGACCTGATCAACGTGGGCGCGTACGTGGAGGGGTCCAACCCCAAGATTGACGAGGCCCGCGCCCGTATCGAGGGCATGCGCGCCTTCCTGCGCCAGGAACCCAACGAGCCCGCGCCGTGGGAGGCAACCATCGCCCACCTACGCCGGGCTATCGGAGTAGAGTAAATGCGCAAATTTCGCTTTCGCTTGCAGACTGCCCTCGACCAGGCCTCCCGCCTGGAAGAGGCCGCCAAAATCGACCTGGCGGCCGCGCTCAACCGCAGCGCCCGTGCGCAGGAGGCCCTGGCCAGCCTGCTTACCCGTCGCCGGGAAATCGGCGAGACCCTGCTGGCCTGCCAGTCCGGCCACCTGGACCTGGAGGAAATCCGCAGGCTGCGCGAGCACCTGGAGCAGGTGTGCGCGGGCATTGCCGACCAGCGTCTGGTGGTGGCCGAGATCCAGGCCCAGGTGGAGCAGCGGCGCCTTGACCTGGTCGAGCGCATGAAGAAGCGGCAGGTCCTGGAGCGGCTCCGCGCCACCCGCTGGAGCGAGCACTACCGGCGGGAGACGGCCGCGGAGGCCAAGGCGCTCGATGACCTGGCCAACGCCCGCTATGCCCGCCGCAGCCTGGAGGCCGTCGGCTGATGGAGCCCATCAACACCAGCCTGAACGGCGTCCTGCAGCGCATCAGCGAGATCCGACGGCGCTTTGGCATGGACAGCGTCCAGCCCGCCTGCTCTGCCGTATCGGCGGCAAACAGCGGCGCCCCCGCCCCCGTCCCCGCAGACCTGGAGCAGATGATCTGTGCCCAGGCGGAAGCCAACGGGCTGGAGCCCGCCCTGCTGAAGGCGGTATGCCGGGCGGAATCCGGCTTCAACCCCCGGGCGGTGTCCCCCGCCGGGGCCATGGGGCTCCTGCAACTGATGCCCGGCACCGCCAACGCCCTGGGCGTGGACGACCCCTTCGACCCCGCGCAGAACCTGGCCGGTGGCGCCCGCTACCTGCGCCAGCAGTTGGACCGCTTTGGCTCCCTGGACCTGGCCCTGGCGGCCTACAACGCCGGCCCAGGCAATGTCATCCGCTATGGTGGCGTCCCCCCCTTCCCCGAGACCCAGGGCTACATCAGCCGGGTGCTGGGGTATCTGGAGGGGTATCGGTAGGCGCCGCCCTCCCCTTCTCCCCCCAGGCACGCGCAAGTCCAGCCAGGCCAGGGCCGGCGGCCGCAGTCATGGCAACCGGTGCCCACCGCTAAAGTCCTCCCCCGCCCCGCCCGATAACTACCCCTGTAAGCATCACAAGGCGGTTCACGTGCAGTCCATCCCGATTGCCGACAACATGGCAGCCTCGCCCTTCCTGCCGGGCACGGCGACCAGCACCGGCCAGGGCCCCGCGGGCTTCTTCCTGAGCCTGCTCGGGGAATCCCTGGCGGGGTGGCAGTCGTTCGCGCAGGAGGGCGAGATGGAACCGGAGGGCGAGCAGCAGGATCGCCGCCCGCCGGCAGAGGATGCCCCCGCCCAGCTGCTGGCCCGGGCCGCGGGCGCCTTGCTCTCTGCCGCCATGCCGATGCAGGCCTCGGCGCTGCCCAGCGCGCCGCCGGCAGTCGCTACGGGTGCCCCCGGTATGGCGGAGGCCCCCACGGCAGCCCCTGTTGCGCAGGCTGCTGCGGCGGCGGCCCCGCCCGTTGAGGTGGCCGCCATCCAGCCGGCAGTCACAACGACGCCCACCCAGGCGGCGCCCGCCATTCCTGATGAGATTACCCCTGCCGGCGCCCCGCCGGCTTCCCTGCCACAGCCTGCGGCCCCGCACGCTGCAGATTCCGGCCCGGCCCCCGCCTCCCTCCACACCATGCCGGGCCTTGCCACGGGCCAGGCTCAGTCACCGGATCGCGCCCTGCCTCCCGCGGGGGACCCGGCGGCTGCCTACCCCGTGGTCAATTCCCAGCCGGCTGTCGCGGTTACCCAGCCGCGGCAGCCGGCCGCTTCGGCGCTGCCCCAAGCGACCGAGCGCCCCTCCTGGCCTGTCTCGCCCCTCCCCGGCGTGGCTGAAGCGCCCGCGGCCGGCCCTGCGGCCGCCGGCACCCTACCCTCCACTGACATCAGCCGCGCCACCACCAAGCCGGGTGGGCCACAAGCCCCCCTTACCGACATCGGCGGAGGTTCCGCCCCTCCTGCACCAGTCGTTGCCGGGCCCAGCGTGGCCCTGACGCAGACCAGTATCAACACGCCTTATCCCTCCGCCGCTGGGGCCACCCTGGCCGCCGCCTACACCTCGCCGCGTACCGCCGCCGCACCCGCCGGCGCCCCCCCTGCCGCCACTCCGGCCGAGGGCACCACGCCGGAAGTCGCAACAGCCGACGGCGGCCAGGCCCCCAGGACCATCTTCGCCTACGTGGAGCGTCCGGCCACCGAGCGGACGGCGCCCAGCACGCTCCCGCCGGCCCGCCCGCAACCTGTTGGCGGGCCTGCGCTTAACATGCAACCCGCCGCGGCGCCCGCGACCGAGGTGGAAGCGGCGGCAGTGCTGGCAGCCAGGACGCAACCGGGCGCGACCGACCAACCCGTGGGCCTGCACTCTGTCGCAGCACCGCCGTCGCAGCCGGTCGCCGGCGAGCAGTCCACGAGCGCCCAGCCTGCGGCCACTCCTGACCCCCAACCGATCGCCAGCCAGCAGCCCCCGGCCGGGCAGACAGCCGTAGCCGCGGGGACCCCCGCCACCATGCCTGAGCCCGTGACCGGGATTCCTACCGCAAGCCCCACGCCCGCGGCCCAGCCGGTCGCAGTGCAACCGGAACCAGGACCTGCCGCCACCCAGGCGGATACGGCGGCCGGCCTTGCGCCGGCGCAGCCTCAGGCGGGGGCGACCGCCTCAGGTCCCACCATGCACACCGACGCCTCTGGCCGGGCGGCCCCGTGGAGTCCGATCACGGCCCGCGCCCAGGCCCATGCCGACCAACCAGCCCGGCGCCATGTCGGCGCCGCCAGCCTGCGCGATGCCGCCCCCGAGCGCTATCACGACCACAAGCAGTGGCCCAATGTGGGCAGTTTCGCCCCGCGGCTTGAGCAGGAGACGACCCCCCTGCCGCAGGCGGCAGAGCCACGTGAGACAATCACTCGCCCGGCCCGCGAAACCTCTCGCCCTGAGCCCGCCGCGGCCTCGCGGCCGGGCGACCGACCCGCGCCGGCCCGCCCCGAGCGGGCCGTGAGCACCCCGGCCGCCAGGCCCGAGGCGACGGCAGAGCCTCCTGCCGAGCACATCCCTGCCGCCCGCGTCGCGGAACCGGCAGCAGCCGCAGCCGAGCCCGCAGTGGTCTCGCCCGAGGCTGAGTCGCTGGCAGCCGTGCCCCTGGCGGGGAATCGGGAGCCCGCTCCTTTCGCGGCGCAAGCCGAGGTCCCGGCGCCGGCCACCGCCCGTGCAGTCGAGCACATTGCGGTCATCCGCCAGTTGACGGAGGCGGTGCAGCATGGCCTGCGTCAGGGGAGCAGCGAGATCGTGCTCCGGCTCGATCCGCCCAGCCTGGGTAGCGTGCGCCTGGTAGTGCAGCGGCAGGATGCCGTGGTGCACACCACGCTCCAGGTAACCCAGGGGCAGGCCCACGACCTCTTGCAGCGCCACCTGGGCGAACTGCGGGGCGCGCTGGCCGCGAGCGGCCTGGAAGTGGGCGACTGCAACATCGAGTTTGGCAGCAGGGAGCAGCCCGGGAGTCTCCCCCAGCAGGGGCGCCCGGCCCCGACGCATACTTACAGCCTGCGCGGGCGCGCCCAGGCCCAGCCGGCGACGCCGGCGGGGGCGATGGCTGTGCCCACGAGATCCCGCCCGCTGGGCCTCGATTACCTGGCCTGAGCGCGACGAGGAAAGGACCGAGCATGATCACGAGAGTTGCCGACGGCGCTGCGGGTGGCGGGATGACCAACGCCCAGGCCGCAAGCGGCCTGGGCCAGGATGCCTTCATGCGCCTGCTGGTCACCCAATTGCAGTTCCAGGACCCGCTCCAGCCCATGGAGGACCGGGAGTTCATCGCGCAACTGGCGCAGTTGACGACTGTGGAGCAACTAACCCAATTCAACCAGCAGATGGTGGTGCTGGAGCAGTTGAATGCGACCAACCAGGCGGTGGCCCTGATCGGCCACCAGATCGAGTACGTGAATGCCGCGGGCGAGACGGCCAGCGGCCAGGTCAGCGCAGTGACCTTTGAGAACGGAGCAGCCATGCTCCTGGTGGGCGAGGAGCGGGTCAACCCCACCCTGGTCACCAGGGTGCAGTGACGGAGGTGACTACCACAGCCAACGCGTAGCCGGTGGATTTGCCCAGGGAAGGGCTGTCTGTCGGCTCCCCGCATGGAGGCGGGGGAACCCGCCGCCCGGAGGGCGGCAGCAGACGCAACCACAACCATGGAGGAAGAGTCGTCACATGATCTCACTGTACACTGGTGTTTCCGGGCTGGCAGCCCATCAGCAGGCGGTGGACGTCATCGCCAACAATATTGCCAACATCAACACCGTCGGCTTCAAGGCCGCGCGGGTGACTTTTGAGGATGCCCTGAGCCAGACCCTGGCGGGCGGTGGCACCAGCACCAACCCGGTGCAGGTCGGCCTGGGGGTGGCGGTGGGTTCCATTGACCCCGACATGACCCAGGGCGCGCTCCAGGCTACCGGTCGCTCGGGTGATCTGGCCATCCAGGGCGGCGGCTTCTTCGTCCTGGGCGACGGGCAGTCCATGTCCTACACCCGGGCCGGCGGCTTTGGCCTTGACGCCAACAACCGCCTGGTCTCCCTGAGCAACGGCATGGCCGTACTGGGCTGGCAGGCTGACCCGGCCACCGGAGTGGTGGACAACAGCCCCACCCTCAGCCCCACCTCCAGCCTCACCATTCCTATCGGCACCCTGGCTCTGGCCCGGGCCACCGGGAACGTGGTTTACCAGGCGAACCTGGACTCCGAGACCGCCGTGGCGGGCACGGTGCAGACCTCGTTCTACGTGTATGACTCGCTGGGCAACTCCCACCGGGTGGACCTCACCTTCACCAAGACCGCCCCTGGCACCTGGGATTGGTCGGCGACCGGCCCGGATGCCGACCCGGCGACCCCGGCCAGCACCGGCACCATCTCCTTCGACGCCAACGGGCAGACCCAGGTGGACTCGGCCTCCTGCTCGCTGGCCCTGCTGGCACCCAACGGGGCCACCAGCCCCGTCAACTTCACCATTGATTTCTCGGCGGTCACCAGCCTGGCCGGGGAGTCCACAGTGCGCGCGGTGAGCCAGGACGGCCTGGCCATGGGGTGGCTGGAGTCTTACTCGATTGACCCCAGCGGGACCATCGTAGGCTCCTTCAGCAACGGCCTGACCCAGAACCTGGGGCAGATTGCGCTGGCCGCCTTCTCCAACCCAGCGGGGCTCACCCGCATGGGCGGCAACACCTATGCGCCCTCTGCCAACTCCGGCGTGCCGGTGATCACCACCGCCGGCAACGGCGGCTGCGGCACCATCGCCAGCAACTACCTGGAGCGCTCGAACGTGGACCTGGCCCAGCAGTTTGCGGACCTGATCGTCACCCAGCGTGGCTTCCAGGCCAACTCCCGGGTCATCACCACCTCCGACGACATGCTCCAGGAACTGATCAACATGAAGCGGTAGTCCGGTAGCACTCAGCACAGGGGCCGGGTGGCCATTCCCGGCCCCTGGAGGACACACGGATGATCAAGGTCACGAAGATTAACGGTGAGCCCATGGTGATCAATGCCCTGCTCATCGAGACCGTGGAATCCACCCCCGATACCCTGGTCAGCATGACGACCGGGCACCGGATTATGGTAAGAGATGGAATGGATGAGGTAGTGGCCGCCGCCGCCGAGTATCACCGTGCGGTGGGCGTGCCCGCGGTGCGCGCTGGCAACGTGCGCGACGAGCCCGTGTGAGGTTATCCATGGATATCGCGACCTTGCTTGGATTCTTGCTGGCCTGGGGCGCCCTGCTCGGCTCCTGCTTGATGGAGGGGGGCGAATTGGCCGGCTTTCTCAACATCCCGGCCCTGGTGCTGGTAATCGGCGGCACCCTGGGGGCCACCGTGATCGGCATGCCCTTCCAGCAGATCAAGACCCTGCCCGCCATCATCCGCCAGGCCTTCTTCAATAAGCCTGTGGACCCGGTGCAGATGACGAAGACCGTGGTTGGCTATGCCACCCGCGCCCGGCGTGACGGCGTGCTGGCGCTGGAAGAGGAGGCCAAGAAGGCAGGCAACGATTTCCTGCGCCTGGGCATCGAGTTGGTGGTGGACGGCACCCCGAGTGACCTCACGCGGGAGATTCTGGATATCGAGGTGGAGGCCATGCGCGCCCGCCACCGCCAGGGTGAGAGCATCTTCAGTACCCTGGGCGGCTTTGCCCCCACCCTGGGCATCCTGGGCACCGTAATGGGCCTGGTGCACATGCTAGCCAACCTCAGCGAGCCGGACAAGATGGGCGGGGCCATCGCCAACGCCTTTATTGCCACCCTGTATGGGGTGGGCTTTGCCAATCTCGTCTTCCTGCCCATCGCCAACAAGTTGAAACTCCGCAGCCAGCAGGAGATCACCTCCTACCAACTCGCGATCGAGGGCATTCTGGCCATTCAGGCCGGGGAGAACCCGCGGGCGGTGGCCGCGCGCATGCGCTCGTTCCTGTCGCCCAAGGAAAAGTCCCAGGCCAGCGAGGGCAAGGAATAGCATGGCCAGGCGTCGCTTTGACATTGTGGAGAGCGGGGGTGGTGGCCATGACGGCGGGGGCATGATGCGCTGGTTGCTCACCTACGCCGACATGATCACCCTGCTCACCGCCTTCTTTATCATGATGTACTCGATGTCCGTGCTCAACCTGGAGAAGTTCAAGGCGGTCGCCATTTCCGTGCGCAGCGGCTTCGGCGGCCAGGTGGGGGGCGCTGGCATCCTGGACAAGGGCGGGGTGGTCTATGCCCAGGAGCACCAGGGCGAGACTCCGGATCCCGGTCCCACCCTGGAAGCCATCATGCGCTACCTGAGCAACTACGTGCGCCGGCATAACCTGGGCGACGTGGTCAAGATTCGCATCACCAGCCGTGGGTTGATCATCAGCCTTACCGCCGACGGGCTGCTCTTCGAGCGCGGCCAGGCGGACCTCACTCCGGGCGCCCGCGTGGTGCTGGATGAGGTGGCGGTGCTGCTGGCCAAGGTAAAGAACGATATCCTGGTGGAGGGGCACACCTGTGACCTGCCCATCGCCACCAGCGCCTTTCCCTCCAACTGGGAATTGTCCACTGCCCGCGCTACCGCGGTGGTGCGCTACCTGGTAGAGCGCCACCACATTGCCCCCGACCGCATCGGGGCTGCGGGGTATGCCGACACCCGGCCCTTCCTCCCGAACACCTGCGAGGCGAATCGCCGCCGGAATCGTCGGGTGGACGTGGTCATCCTGAGCGGGCTGGCGTCGGTGGTGCACAACGCCCAGATCGCCCCCGCCGTGCCGCCCCCCTATGCTGGTAAGAAAGGCACGTCGGCGGTCGAGGATGGCGCCACTCCCACGGCGGGGAGGCAGGGGGCCGACTCCGCACAGAGGCAGGCGGGCGGCACTCAGGACGGCACCCTGGGAGAGGCAGCAGGTAAGTCCCTGGTAAGCAGGGGCGGACCCTCGGGCACCCTGCCGCCCCCGGCAGAGCAGGCGGGCAAGTTGCTCAAGGACGGCGTGGGGGTGAAGGCGATTGCCACCGTGCGCCGGATCCCCAAGCCGGAGGGCGCCCGATAGGCGCACGGGGAAAGGCCAGGGGGCCGCGCCCCCGGATCCGGGTCTGCGGACTACGCCCGGCTGGGCCCCCGGAGGGCGCCCAGCCGGGGGCCTCGGGCCTCAGCCTGGCGAGGGCGGGAGCGGGAGCCCCAGCGGGGTCCTCACTGGACGGTGGCCCAGGAAATCCGTCCCGCCGCTAAAGTTGGGCAGGCCTTCAGCCGATAAGGGTGCTGGAGGACTTCCTGCCATGCTTACCGGCCTCTACCTGGCCGGCAATGCCCTGGTCGTTCAGGCAGAACGCCAGGACGTCATTGCCGCTAACCTGGCCAATGCCAGCACCGCCGGCTATCGGCGCACCCGCGCGGGTGTGGAAGCCCGCCACTCCGTCTTTGCCCAGGCCCTGGCCGACGTCATCGGTGAGACCGACCAGTACCAGTGCCTGAGCACGAACACCTGTCTCGACCCCACCGCCGGCCCCCTCACCTCGACGGGCAACCCCTGTGACCTGGCCCTCGATGGCCCGGGCTACTTCTGCCTGCAGGGCGAGAGCGGCCAGGTGTACACCCGCGATGGCTCCTTTCGCCTCAGCCCCGACTCCCTGCTGGTTGACAGGCAGGGGCGGGCGGTGCTCGGCCAGCAGGGGCCCATCCGCATTGACGGCGAGCGCTGGGAGGTAGGCGCCGACGGCACGGTGAGCGTGGACGGCTACCCGACCGCCACCCTGCGCATCGTTGATTTCCCCGCAGAGACCGCCACCTTGCTGGGCGACGGTACCTTCACCGCTCCAGCAGCCGCAACCCGCCTGGTGGCGGTGCCCCGGGTGCTCCAGTACCAGGTGGAGGGCAGCAACGTGCGCCCGGTCGAGGAGATGGTGAGCATGATTACCACGCTGCGCACCTACGAGGCGGCGCAGCGCGTGATACAGGCCCAGGACCAGACGTTGGACCGGGCCGTGAACGAGGTGGGCCGGTAGGCCCCTGGAGGAGTCTGCCATGATGCGAGGACTCTGGAGCGCGGCCAGCGGCATGGCCGCCCAGCAGATGAACATGGACGTGATCGCCAACAACCTGGCCAACGCCAACACCAGCGGCTTCAAGGCCGCGCGCGCGGACTTCCAGGACCTGCTCTATCAGACCATGCAGGCGCCGGGAGCCACCGCCGCCGCGGGCGCACAGGTCCCCACCGGCATCCAGGTGGGTCTGGGCACCCGCTGCGCCGCGGTGCAGCGGATGTTCATCACCGGCCAGTTGCGCCAGACTGGCAATGCCCTGGACCTGGCGATCGAGGGCGACGGCTTCTTTACCGTGCTCACCCCCGACGGCACCACCGCCTACACCCGCGACGGCGCCTTCAAACTCGACGGGAACGGGCGCGTGGTGAGCAGCGAGGGATGCGTACTGCAGCCTGAGATCACCGTCCCCCCTGAGGCCACCAACATCACCGTGGGCCGGGACGGCACGGTTACAGTGTCCCTGCCAGGGCAGACCGAGCCTCAGACGCTCGGCCAGATCCAGTTGGCCCGCTTCCTCAATCCCGCCGGGCTCTCGGCCATCGGCCGCAACATGTACGTGGCCACCGCCGCCTCCGGCGAGGCCGTGACCGGCCTCGGTGGCAGCAACGGCTTCGGCACCGTCGCCCAGTATTCGCTGGAAATGTCCAACGTGAAGATCATCGACGAGATGGTCAACCTGATCGTTGCCCAGCGGGCCTACGAAGTGAACTCCAAAGCCATCCAGGCCTCCGACGAGATGCTGCAGATGGCCAACAACCTGCGCCGGTAAGCCGGGCCGAGGTGTCTTGAGATGAGAATGTGCCTGTCCCTGCTCTGCCTCCTGCTGCTGCCGGCTGCCGCCCTGGGCACGGTGTCCGTGAGCCTGCACCCCCAGGCCAGCGTGCGCACCTCCATGGTAACCGTGGGCGACGTCGCCTCGGTTACCGGCGACGCCACCGGCGCCGCCCGGGCGGTGGTGCTTTGTCCCGCCCCCGACGCGGGCACCACCCGGCCCTTGCGCCGCGAGCAGGTAGCCTGGCGGCTCGCCCAGGAAGGCGTAAAGGAATTCCAGGTCACCGGGCCGGCGGTGGTCAGTATCAGCCGCTCGGTGCGCCGGATCATGCCCGAGGAACTCGACCGGGCGGCCGCCGAGGCCCTCCGCCAACAGGCGGGGGACCTGGGCCCGGCCCTGGAGTTGCAACCCACTTCTGCGCTCCAGCCCTTGCTGGTGCCCGAGGGGGAGATCGAGATTCGCGCCCGGGTCACCGGCTCAACCCTTGGCAGTCTGCGCTCGGTGCTGGTTACCGTGCTCGCCGACGGCCGGGTGGTACGCGCCCCCACCCTCTGCTACCGGGTGCGCCTGGAGGCCGAGGTGCCGGTGGCAACCACACAGGCGATGGTCGGCACCGGGCTCACCCCCGCCCTGTGGACGGTGCAGCAGGCCGACATCGCCCCCCTGGCCGGCCGCCCGCTACGCCCGGAGGAGATGGCCGACCGGAGGCTGACCCGCAGCGTCACCCCCGGGACCGTGCTCACCACCGATAACACCGAGCCCATCCCCGTGGTGGTGAAGGGCAGCCCGGTGGTGGTGATCGTGCAGTGCGGCGCTATCACCCTCACCCTGGAGGGGGTCGCCCGCACGGACGGGGCCCTGGGGCAGACCATCGAGATCACTAACCCGAACAGCAGGCAGACCTTTGCCGCCTGCGTCACCGGCCCCGGCCGGGTGCAGATCAAGTACTGAGGAGCGACCGATGAAGCGCTTTGCCTGTGCCCTTGCGCTGATGCTGGCCCTGAGTGCCGCTGCCGCGGCCGACTCGCTGTGGAGCGACAGCGCGCGCTCATACTTCACCGACCGCCGGGCGCATCGCGTGGGCGACCTGCTGGCCGTGCTGGTGGTGGAGTCGGCAACTGCCACCCACCAGGCGACCCACCAGACCGCCAAAGAGGTGAGCGCCAGCGCTGCCGACGGCACCGGCTTGCTCTCCTTCTTCCCCCGCCTGGGGCTGGAGGCCAGCCGCTCCTCCAGCGGCAGCGGTGCCAGCAGCACCGCCACCCGCATCAGCGACCGCATCTCGGTCACGGTGGTGGCGGTGGACGATTTGGGCAACCTGACCATCGCCGGCGCCCGCCAGATGGAACTGGGGCCGGACAAACTGGAAATGCGCATCAGCGGAAAAGTCCGCCCCGACGACGTGGCGGCCGACAACACCGTGCTCTCCAGCGATATCGCTGACCTCACCGTCACCTGGTCGGGTAAGGGCCCCATCCAGGAGAAACAGAAGCCCGGCCTGCTTTACCGGTTGCTGCACTTCTTGTGGTAACGCGGACAGGAGCAAGCTCATGAAGAACGCACTGACTATCACCGCCTGCCTGCTGCTTGCCTCCTCCCTGGCTGGCGCGGCCAGGATCAAGGACATCTCCGGCATTCAGGGTGCCCGTCACAACCAGTTGGTCGGTTACGGGCTGGTGGTGGGCCTGGACGGCACCGGCGACACCCGGCAGACCGTTTTCACCACCCAGTCGCTGGCCTCCATGCTTACCCGCCTTGGACTGCAGGTGTCCCCGCTGGCCATGCGCGTGAAGAACGTGGCGGCGGTGATGGTGACCGTAGACCTGCCCCCCTTCCTGAAGCCGGGCGACCGCGTGGACGCCCTGGTTTCCTCGGTGGGCGACGCCTCCTCGTTGCAGGGCGGCCTGCTCATCCAGACCCCGCTGCAGGGTGCCGACGGCAAGGTATATGCCGTCGCCCAGGGGCCTCTGTCCACCGGTGGCTATGCCGCCAGCGGAGCGACCGCCAGCGTGACCAAGAACCACCCCACAGTGGGGACCATCCCCGGCGGCGCCCTGATCGAGGCGGCGGTGCCCACCTCCCTGGAGAGCGGCAACACCCTCACCATCAACCTGCGCCAGCCCGATTTCGCCACGGCCAGCCGTCTGGCGGCCGCGGTCAACAGCCACCTTGGTGTCTCCGCAGCCCGGGCGATTGACGCGGCCAGCGTGGCGGTCACTATCCCCGCCGAGTATGCCGGGCGGGTGCCCGAACTGGTGGCGGCGCTGGGCGCCCTGGAAGTCTCCACCGATACCGTGGCCAAGGTGGTGGTAAACGAGCGCACCGGCACCGTGGTCGTGGGCGCCCTGGTGACCATCCTGCCGGTGGCCGTGGCGCATGCCGGGCTGACGGTCGAGATTTCCACCGACCTACAGGTCTCCCAGCCTAACCCCTTCGGCAAGGGCAAGACCGTGGTGGTGCCCAAGTCCAACATCAACGTCCAGGAGGGTGAGGTCAGCCTGACCCCGGTCAGCGGCACCACCATCCAGGACCTGGTCCGCTCGCTCAACGCGATCAAGGCCACCCCTCGCGATATCATCGCCATCCTCCAGGCCATCAAGAGCGCTGGCGCCCTGCAGGCCGAACTGGAGGTGATCTGATGGCCGGGGTGACCTCAACCGCTCCCCCGGCCCCTGCCACGCGGGCGGCCGCCGCCGAGGCCCTACGCCTGCGGCAGGCCTGCCGGGACCTGGAGGCCGTCTTCCTGCGCCACCTGGTGGCGGGGATGCAGGCCACCCTGCCCGAGGGCGGGCTGGGCGGCTCCTCGGCTGGCTCTGGACTCTACAATGCGATGATCGAGGAGACGCTCGCCAATTCCCTGGCTGACGCGGGCGGGGTGGGTCTGGCTGATCTCCTCTACCAGCAACTGTACGCGCCGGTTGCCGGGAAGGAACCGGAGAAGTCGGCGCGCTAAAGTCCGCATCCCCCGCTGCCGATAATGGTGGGTGGATGGCGCGGCGTCTGCCGTGACCGGGAGGACTGGGATGAAGATCTCCTGCGATCAAGTGGGTCGAATCGTGGCCAGCGAGTTGCGGGCGGCAGAGCGCACCCGCCGCAGCGGGCAGGCCGCCCCGGGCCCCGACCGGGTGAGCCTGTCGCCGCGGGCTGCCGATCTGCAGGCCGCCCGACGCGTGCTGGAGCAGACCCCCCGCGTGCGGGAAGAGCGGGTGGCCGCACTCCGGGCGCAGATCCAGGCGGGCACCTATCACGTGCCGGCCGAGGACATCGCCACCGCCATGCTGCGTGACGCTGCGCTCGAGCAGCGCCTGAGGTAACCCCATGGCTGCCACCATCCCCCCCTTCGTTCGCCTGCTCGAGCAGGAGCGGGAAGTGCTGTCGGGCCTGCTGACCCTGGCCGGTCGCCAGGAAGCCGCCATGATTGCCGGCGACCTGGTAACCATTGACGAGGTGGTGGGCCAGGAATCCGCCCTGCTGCAGCGGGAGGCTCGCATCGCCCAGCACCTCTCCGGCATCACGCGCTCTCACGGCGGGGTGGCGGGGGCGATCGCCGCCCTCCCCGAGGAGCAGCGCCGCCAGGCCGGCGCCCTGCGCGCCGAACTGCTGCAGCTGGCCGCCGGCCTCAATGCCGTCTCCAGCCGACTTAAGGCTCTGGCGGATGCCGGGCTCACCCGCGTGGAGTTCCTTTACCAGGTGATCGCCCGCGGCGCCGAGCATCCCGGGCCCTACCGGGCTGTGCGCCGGCCGGCGGGAGCCCTCCGTACCACCGTCTTGAACCGGCGGATTTAGCATGTCCACCTTTTCCGGCCTCAACATCGCGCTCACCAGCCTCTTCGCCCAGCAACGCGCTCTGGACGTCACCGGCCAGAACATCGCCAACGTCAACACCCCCGGCTATCACCGCCAGCAGGTGGTCCTGGCGCCCGCCGCGGGCACCATCCCGGGGCCCATGGGGCAGTCGCTGCTGTGCGGGGGCGTGGACGTGCTCGGCCTGCGCCGGGCGGATACCGGCTATGTTGACCTGCAGCTGCGCCTGGCCGCCTCCACCGCCGGCCGCTGGACCGCGGCCCAGGAGCCGCTGGCGGCGGTGCAGACCATCCTCACGGAGCCGCCTGCCGACGACCTGGGCGGCCTGCTGGACAGCCTATGGAGCGCCTGGCAGGGGCTGGCCGCCAGCCCGGAGCAGTTGGCTCCCCGCCTCCAGGTGCAGCAGGCCGGCTACCGGCTGGCTACTGCCCTGAACAACCGTTACCAGCAACTGCGTACCCTGCAGGACAGCCTGTATGCCACCGCCACCACCACCGTCGCCGAGATCAATACGCTGGCGCAACAGGTGGCCGACCTGAATGCCGGCATCGTCGCCGGCCAGGCGGCCGGGCGGGAGTCGAGCGAGTTGATCGACCAGCGTCAGCAAGCCCTCGAGCGGCTAGCCCAACTGGGCGGCGTGGTCGCCTACGCCCCGGAGGCCAAGGGCCCCATCATCTCGCTGGGTGGGCAGCCGCTGGTGCAGGGCGCCACCGCTTATGCCCTGGAGATCGCGCGCGGGCCACTGGGCGAGATCCAGTTGACCTGGGCCGAGGACGGTACGCCGGTCACCGTCACCGGGGGCGAGTTGTTTGGCCTGATGGCCGCCCGCGACCAGCAGATTCCCAGTTACCTGCAGGCCATGGATGACATTGCCGCCGCGCTCATGACCGCGGTGAATGCCGCGCACGACGATGGCGCCGGCATGCACGGTGAGGTTGGCCCCTTCTTTGCCGGCACCGGAGCGGCGGATATTCGCCTGGCCGACGCGGTGGCGGCCGATGCCTCCGCCATTGCCGCGGGCCTGGCGGGCTTGCCGGCTGACGGCAGCGTGGCGGCCGCCATTGCCGGCCTGCGCGACCAGGCCCTGGTGGGCACGCAGACCCTGAATCAGGCCGCCCAAGGGCTGCTTGCCCGCATTGGCACCGAGGTGAATCAGGCCAACGACCAGGCGGGCATCGCCCAGGCCGTTGCCCGCCAACTGGCCACGCAGCAGCAGTCCATCGGCGGGGTCTCCCTCGATGAAGAGATGGCCAACATGATCCAGTACCAGCACGCCTACGGCGCTGCCGCGCGCGTGCTCTCGACCATGGACGACATGCTTGGCGACTTGATCGCCATGATGGAGTAAGCGATGCGCATGTCCAACCCCATGATGTCGGGCCACGTGCTCTCCTGGCTGCAGCAGGCCCAGGAGCGGCTCTTCGGCACCCAGGCCCATGCCGCCTCTGGCAAGCGCATCATGCGCCCCAGCGACGACCCCGCAGGCGCGGCCCGGGTCAGCAACCTGCGTTCGGACTTTGCCCGTAACGCCCAGTACCTGGCGGACATCAAGACCGCCAATTTCTGGCTATCGGGTGCGGAAACGGCCATCCAGAGCGCGACCGACGCGGTCAAGCAACTACGCGACCTGGCCGTCCAGGGGGCAAGCATGCTGCAGACCGACTCCGGGCGTCAGGCCCTCGCGGCCGCCGCCCGGCAGGCCTACAACCGACTGGTTGACGTGGCCAACGAGCAACTCAACGGCAGGTATCTCTTTGCCGGCCAAGCCAGCAGCGTCGCGCCCTTTGTCGCCACCGGGGGTACTCCTCCCATGGCCTTCGTGGGCTCGACCGTACCACCGGAGATCAATATCAGCCCGGGGATAACCGTCGCTGCGGGCATCACCGGCGACCGCCTGTTCAACATGGGCGGGGCGGTGGACCCCACGCAGGAGGACCTCTTCACCGTGGCCGAGCGTCTGGCCACCCTGCTGGAGACGGGCACGGGTGCCGAGGTCTCGGCTACCATCGCCGCGCTCGATTTCCACTATGACAACCTGCTCGCGTGCCGCGGAGACATCGGCACCCGCATGCAGACCTGCAATATGGTCGCCGACCGCCTGCAAGGCCTCCAGGATGGGGCCACCGCGGCCATCTCGGAGTTGGAGGACGCCGACCTGAGCGAGGTGCTGGTGCAACTGGGCCAGGAACAGAACGCATACCAGGCGGCCGCGGGCATCGCCGCAAGCCTGAACCAGGTCAGCCTGATGGATTACCTGTGGTAGGAGTGAGCAATGACTATCGAAACCGCGCGCTTTGGTGAAATTGAGGTCGAGGACGACCGCATGATCACCCTGCAGGAGGGCCTGCTCGGCTTTCCTGAGCACCGCCGCTTCCTGCTGCTGGAGCACCGTCCGGGCAGCCCGCTCAAGTGGCTGCAATCCGTAGACCAGCCGGAGTTGGCCTTCATGGTGGTGAACCCCCACGAGTTCTTCCTCGACTACGAGGTTGACCTCGGCGACGAGTTGGCTGCCGAGATGGGCCTGCACTGCCCCGAGCAGGCGGCGGTGCTGGTGATCGTTTCCGTACAGGAACGACAGCGCTTGACGGCTAATTTGCTGGGGCCGGTGGTAATCAACACCCAGACCGGCGCCGGCAGGCAGGTGGTGCTGGACAGCGAATGCTATACCACCCGGCACCTGCTGGCCGCCGCCGTGCCCCAGACCTGCGCAGCCTGCACGGCGGCATAAGGAGCGTGCATGCTGGTCCTCACCCGGCGCGTCGGCCAGACCGTCAAGATCGGCGATGAGATCGAGGTCACCGTGCTGCAGATATCGGGTGACCAGGTGCGCCTGGGGATAGTCGCCCCCCGCGCGGTGCAGGTGCACCGCAAGGAGTTGCTGGAGCAGATTGCGCGGGAGAACATCTTGGCGGCGCAGAGCGCGGCCGGTGCCCCCGATGTGGAAGAAATGCTGGGCGGGCGCCCGCCTGCTGCAAAAAAGAACCCCGACCCCGGCTAAAGTTTGGCAGCCCGGCTGCCGATAAGTACCCTGAAGCGAATGGCAAGGAGGTGATGCCTTACAGGTTTAGTCCGAGCGCAGCGCGGCGGGAACCCTCGCATGCCCGGAGCGCTGCCCCCACTGACACCAAAGGTGCGGGAACCACAAAAAACAGGCAGGAAGCCAAACCCCGGCGTCGCCAAGCGCCGGGACAGTAAATCAAGGAGGATTTTCCCATGGCACTTCGCATCAACACTAACGTGGGCGCCCTGACGGCGCACCGCTGGTTGAACCAGACCGACAACGCTCTGTCCAAGTCGGTTGAGCGCTTGTCTTCCGGCTATCGCATCAACGTGGCCGCCGATGACCCGGCCGGCCTGGTTATTTCCGAAGGTCTGCGCGCCCAGGTCTCCGGCCTTGGGCAGGCCATTTCCAACACCCAGCACGCGGTCAACCTCATCAAGACCGCTGAGGGTGCGATGGCCGAAATCAACAACCTCCTGCGCACCATGCGCGACCTGGCCGTGCACGCCGCCAACACCGGTGTGAACGACACCGCCTCCATCACCGCCGACCAGGCGCAGGTGACCCAGGCTCTGGCCAGTATCGATCGTATCGCCAGCGACACCCAGTTCGGCACCAAGGTCCTGCTTGACGGCAGCGCCACCGGGCTGATCTTCCAGCTGGGCGCTTACGCCGGCCAGACCGAGACGGTGGACCTCCCCGACATGACGACTGCCACCCTCTTCCCCACCGCCCCCGACGTGTCGGTGGATGCCCAGGCGGCCCTCACCGCCATTGACGCCGCGATCACCACGGTCTCTGCGGCCCGCGCCGAATTGGGTGCCTTCCAGAAGGGCACCCTGGAGTCCAACCTGGTCTCGCTGGCTATCGCCAAGGAGAACGTGACCGCTTCCGAGTCCACCGTCCGCGACGCGGATATGGCCCTGGAAATGGTCAACTTCACCCGGAACCAGATCGTGCTGCAGGCTGGTTCGGCCATGGTTACCCAGGCCAACCAGGCCCCGCAGATCATTCTCCAGATGCTGCGCTAAAGGCGCACCCGGACGGGGGGTGGCGCTCGGTCACCCCCCACCTTCCCCTACAGGGGATAAGCCATGGACGTGACACCGCTCCGTATCGCGGGCAAGATGCAGGTGACCCTGCCCAAGCCTCAGGTGGCCGGGGGCCCCGCTCCGGCCGCGCCCGTGTTTGATACGGTGAACATAAATTTCAGTTACGACAAATCCATCAAGCAGGTGGTGGTCACCCTCTACGACGCCCATACCGGTGAGGTGGTGCGCGAAATCCCCGCCGAAAAGATTCGCCACTTCATCGCCTGCATGATGGAAATGCTGGCCCCGCAGTTCGAGGCCAGGGTATAGGGAGAGAGGCATGGCCGGTACCTCGAGTATCTCCGGAGTGATCTCCGGGCTGCAGACTGACCAGATTCTGGAGAAACTGCGCCAGATCGAGATGACCCCCGTTTACCGCCTGCAAAGCAAGCAGGCGGAGTTGAACAAGCGGCTCTCGGTCTGGCAATCGTTCAATACCAAGTTGCTCTCATTGAAGACCGCCCTTTCACCGCTCACGCTGCCCTACAACTTCAGCGCCCACACCGTGTCCGTCAGCAACAGCCTGGTCTGCAGCGCCAGCGCCTCCGCCTCCGCCGCCCTGGGTGACACCGCCTTCTCCGTGGTGGCCCTCGCCACCGCGGAGCAGATGTCCAGCCAGGGCTATGCCTCCGATGCCGACGTGATAGGCACCGGCACCATTGTTCTCAACGGCAAGACCATCACCACCGACGGCCTCACCCTGGCCGGCCTGCGTGACGCCATCAACGGCGCCGGAGCAGGGGTGCAGGCGAGCGTGGTCAACACCGGCGCCGGCGCCACCCCCTACCGCCTGCTGCTCACCAGCACCAGCACCGGCAGCGCGGGGGCCATCGCGGCCACTGTCAACGTCACCGGCGCGGGGGCGCCCGTGCTTACCACCGTGCAGGCGGCCCAGGATGCCCACCTGCGTTTTGGTAGCGGCGAGGCGGCGGTGGACGTCTACCGCTCGAGCAACCACATTACCGACGTCATCACCGGGGTGACCCTGGACCTGGTAGGCACGGGGGAGGTGAGCCTGCACGTGGCGGGCGACACCGCCGCCGTACAGGAAAAGGTGGAGGCGCTGGTCAAGGCCTACAACGAGGTAACGGCCTTCATCAAGGAGCAGTCGAAGTTCGACTCCACCACCAACACCTCAAGCCCCCTGTTTGGCGACATCAACCTCATGCACATCGAGGACAGTCTCTACCGCACCTTCTCCGAGCCGGTAGCAGGCCTGCCCCCCGAGATGTGCCTGCTTTCCCAGGTGGGCCTGCGCCGCAACATGGAGGGCGAACTGACGCTTGACTCCGCCATGCTCGAGCAGGCGCTGGTTGCCGACCCCACCGCGGTCACCAAACTCTTCGCCTCCTACGCCGAGTGTGCGAGCGACATCACCTATATCAGCAGCACCCAGGCGACCAAGGCCTCCGGGCCCGAGGGCTATGCGTTGGAGATCACCCAGGTGGCCACCCAGGCCCGGGTGACCGCCGGCGTGGCCCAGAGCGCGCCGCTCGCAGGCGACGAGACGCTCACCCTGAACGGGGTGGCGATCGCCCTCTCTGCCGGCATGGACCAGGCCGCAGTGCTGGCGGCCATCAATGCTGTCTCCAGCCAGACCGGGGTGCGCGCCAGCGCCACCGGCAGCGATGGCACGGGCACCGGCGCTTATCTCACTCTCACCCGCATCGGCTACGGCTCCGCCCTGCACCTCACCGCTTCCTCAACCGTCAGTAACGCCGGCGGGGCGAGCAGCGGCATCGGCACCGTGGTGGTGACCGAGACCAGCCCGGGCGGCGAGGCGGGCACCGGTACCGGTGCCGCAGGCGTGGACGTGGCCGGGCTGATCGCCGGGGTGGCCGCCAGTGGCAACGGGCAGACCCTCACCGCCACCAGCGGTGACGCCGCGGGGCTGGCGCTACTGGTGCGCGCCGTCAGCACCGGGGTCAAGCCACCCGTGATCTTCACCCGGGGAGCCGTTACCGATCTGGCCGACATGCTCGCCTTTCTCACTGAGGACAGCGACAGCGCCTATGGCGTGGCCACCGACGCCCTGGAGAACGAGGTCAGCCGTCTGACCGACGAGATCGCCAGCGCCCAGGCCTCGGTTGACGCCAAGATGAAGGTGCTCACCACCCAGTTCGAGAGTATGGAGGCCAGCCTCTCAAAGTTGCATACGCAGTCCTCCCAACTTCTTAACCAACTCCAGGCGCTTGCCAGCACCTCGTGGTCGTAACCAAGGAGCCCTCTCATATGCAACGTCATGCCGCCCAATACCAGCAGAACCAGGTGCTCACGGCCGACCCCGGCCAGTTGCTCCTGCTCACTTATGACGGCGCCCTGCGCTTCCTCCGGGAAGCGACCGAGGCCATGGACCGCCGTGACCTCTACCGCCAGAGTGAGGCCATTGTGCGCGCCCAGCACCTGATCATGTATCTGGCGGGCTCGCTCAACCACCAGGCCAACCCCGAATTGGCCGGCAACCTGGAGCGCATCTACCACTACCTCGTGGACCGCCTCACTGCGGCCAACGTCCATGACGACCGCAGTGGCCTGGAGGAGGCGGCCATGCTGTTGGGAAACCTGCGGGAGGCATGGGAGCAGGCCCAGACGCAGGCCGCGGCCCCGGTCGCGGTGGGAGCGGGCGCATGAGCGCACTCACCCTTGGCCAGGCCCTGGAGCGGCAGAGCCAGGTAAGCAGGCACCTGGCCGCCCTGGTGAAATTGGGGGAAATGCAGCAGACGCTCTCCAACCCCTACACCTGGGAGGCGGTGCTGGAGTGCAAGCAGCGGGAAATAGACGCCCTGGAGGGCCTCGGCTTCCCCGCCCTGCAGGCCGCCTGCGGGCCCCTGCTCGGCACCCGGCAGGACCCCGGCCAGCGCCGACTGGCCGGCCTGATGGCCGAGAACCACGCCCTACTGCAGCGCATTTGCGCCCTCGAGCAGCAGGCAGAGCGCCGTATGGCCACTCTGGTGGAAGGCTACCGCCGCCAACTCAACGCCAACCGCACCGCCCGCCGCGTCCACGAAACCTACGCCGCCCCCCGCCCCGGGGCCCGCTTCCTCAGCCACACGAGGTAGCGTCGCTCCCCCCCTCTGTCATTCCGAGCGGTAGTCCCGAGCCCGCAAGGGACCCCCGTCGAGGAATCCCGCTCTCCTCTTTCTCTGGCCAAACCGGGATGCCAGTCCCTGGTTTGGCCCACCCTATCCGCCTATGCGCCCGTTCGCCTATCCGCCCTATCTCGGAAACCATCCCCTCAGGAACTCGGCCTCCGGGCCGGCATACTCCGCCTCGGCCAGGAACTCGGTGCCCTGCTGATTGCCCCACGAGTAGTAGATCAGGGTCTTGCCCTGCCACTCGCACAGGTCCACGTCCGAGTTGTTAATGTTCACCTGCTTGCCCAGGTCGTCGCGGCTGCGCACCGCAGGCAGCGCCACCCGCTGGTCCGCGGGCGAGAACTCCATGATCGGGTTCAGCGGGCTGCTCTCCCAGGTCACCAGGTCGGGCGAGCGCACGATGTGCGGGACGTAGCTGGGCCCGGGCCGCGCCTCCAGGTAGATCATGTAGAACTGCCTGTCCAGGTAGCGCAGGGCCGGGCACGCGGTATAGCGGTCCTTGGAGAAGACACACTCGCGGGGCGTGAGTTTCCACGTGCGCAGGTCCGGCGACTCGGCGAAGCGCATGGTAAAGGCGACGCCCGTCTCCTCCGGCGGCGCCCCGATCTCGAAGGCCATCACGTACCGCCCGTCCGCCTTGCACACCGAGGTGTTGAAGATCTGCCAGCCGGGCAGGTCGAGGGCGGTCTGGTCGTGCCACGTGCGCAGGTCCCGGGACCAGAAGACCTGGATGGACGACTGCCCCCAGCGCGGCACCCCGAAGGCGTACATGGTGTCCCCGCCCACGAAGGCGCTGCCCAGGTGGTAGCCCTCGGCGAAGGCCGGGGTGTACTGGTCCTGCGGGTCGCCCGGCTGCTTTGCCCGCTCCTTCTCGACGTCCACAAAGCGGAAGTACGACTTGCCGCCGGGGTTCGCGTGGTAGTTCTCCCGCACGTACTCAAAGCGATACAGCCGCCCGCGAAAGACCACCGGGGTGGTCTCCACCATGTCCCAATCCAGGGTGCCGTGCTTGATGATCTTGGGCTTGCTCGCCATTGGTTTGCCTCCTGTCCCGGCCATCGGCCCACAGGGGCCCACGCCTGGTATCGATGCCACGAGCAGCCCGGCCCAGTGGCGGGCAGAGGCCCTGCCACCCGCCGGCTCTCCCGCGGCAGGGATGAGGCCCCCGCCCAGCAGTATCACCCCCGCCAGCCAGATCAGGCCGGCGCGGCCGCGTCCCCGGCCGCCGGCTGCTCCTCTTCCCTCTCCCCGCCGGGAGAGGGCGAGGGTGAGCGGCCGCCCTCTTTGTTCCGCTTGCCCCCCCTCTCTGCTGGCGGAGGGGGGGCCGGGGGGTGAGGTTCGTGCTGTTCGCTCCCTCAACTCTCTCGCGTCTCCTGTCTACTCTTTCCCGGCGGCGGGGCCGAGCGTCCACGTCCCGTAGTTGTGCGGCTCGGCGAAATAGATCACCAACTGCGACCAGGCGCTCAGCTCCCCGCCATGCCGCTCCCGGGCCAGGTTGGCGGTGATGGTGGCGCCCGCCTGGGGCTTCAGCCCCAACGCCCGCCAGGGAATGGCCAGCTCCACCGTCCATTCCCCCTCCCCCCGGGCCGCGGCGCTCTCGTACTCCGGGTTCCATTTCGTGTCTACCGTGCAGTCCCCCACCTGCCTGGCATCCCAGCGCACGTTGTCCGGGTTGATGCTGATGTGGTAGTAGGCAGCGTCCGGTCCCTTGGGCGCCACGAAGATCTCCACCACGTCCCCTGCATACACGTTCCCGTCTCGCCCCTCGCCCGTCGCCTGCAGTTTGTCCATCTCCGGCTCCCGGCACTGCAGGGCGATGTACAGCGCCCGCCCGTCATAGCCCACCCGCGCCCGGGTGCCCGCCACGAGCGGCCCCCGCTCGAACATGGGCTGGAACTCCCCCAGGTCCGTCGCCTTCTGCCAGGCCGGGTCGTCCAGCCGGCCGTCAATCACGGGCCTGGGCCTGCCGAGATAGGCCGGCGCCGCCTCCCGGCGCTGTAACTTGCTCGCCAGGGTCTCTGCCCGCCGGCGCTCCCCCTCCGCCAGGGCGGCCTGTAACTTGTAGGTCGGCGGCTCGCCCCGCGCCAGCCGGGCCCGGGCCGCGATCACCGCCTGCTCCAGCCCCGGGGGTACCCCCTCGCCCGTCCACCAGTTCATCCGCTCGCTGTAGAGCCACACGTAGCGGTCGCTGGTGCGCAGCGCCCAATAGGTGTTGTGCTCGAACCACTGCGCCCGCTGCTCGGGGGTGAGGAAGTTGCTCACGTACCCCTGCCCCTGCCGCATCCCGAACAGGTGGTCCACGTACAGCGCCTGCGCGCATTGCACCTGGGCCTGGTACTTCTTGCGGTTCTCCGGCGCCACCAGGGCCAGGGAGTCCTGGTGGATGCGCTTGGCCGCGTCGAAGTAGGGCCGGGATGAGGTGTAGTAGTAGGAGTTCTCATTCCCGTCGGTGATGATGGTCCCCAGGTCCGCCGCGTCCAGCATCCCGTTCAGGAAGCCGGGCAGCAAGCCGTACGCCTCCTCCTCCAGTTTCACCCCGCCGTGGAACAGGCTGAGCAGGAAGAAGGTGTGCACCACCGGCCGGGGAAACTCGGCCTGGATCGCCTGCATGAACTGCGCCCCCCGCCGCCGCACCTGGGCCTGGTACTCGGCAAAGGACTTCTTCTTGGCCCGCGGCTGCTCGGCGTACTGCCAGGGGTTCTTGTGCCATAGGGCTCGGCGTCGAAGGTGACACCCTTGCACCGCCCCAGCCGCGCCGCCCTGGCGCACAGGGTGACGTTGCGCAAGACCCACTCCCAGTCCGCGTCGCTGAACCAATCCATCTGCGAGGCGGCGTACATGCAGATGAAGTTGTCGGTGAAGCGCTGCCAGCGAATCCGCGGCAGGGCGGCCAAGGCCGCGTCCACCTCCGGCCCGGTGGGGTTGCGTTCCGCGAAGATCTGGCCGATCTTGGGCACCCGCATAATCAGCCCGTCAAAGGGCCGCTGCTCCATCTGGCGGATGTGCTGGGCCACGTACACCGGCCCCGGCACGTCCCAGCCATACTCGATCAGTTTCTTGGCGGGCGGATCGGCGCCGGCGAGCGCGCATGCGGCCAGGGCGAGAATCGCGGCAATCGCAAGTGTGCGGCTCATGGCAGCCTCCTTGCCGGGGTGATGCCTTTCTGCCTGCCTCTTCGCCGTGCGCCCGGCCCCACCCCTGCCAGGAGCGGCCCCGCGCCCCTCTGTAGGGCGGGGCTGCCACGCCCCGCCTGGTTCGTAGTAGCGCCGTAAGTCGCGTTATCCCTCTTTGGAATCTGGAATCTGGAATGCGGCCGTCAGGCCGCTCGTAGGGCAGGAGTTGATCTCCTGCCCTCCCTCCCCCGGCCCGCAGGGCCCCCAAGATGCTGGCCCACAGCGCAGCTGTGGGTTAGCGGGCCCCCTCTGTGTCATTCCGAGGCCCCCCGGCGGTACCTCTCTGGCATGGCCGCCCCGGCCCTCAACCGGGGGGCCGAGAAATCTCGCTCCGGAAAACCTGCCGGACAGCACCCAGCCCCTCCCGTGCCAATCCGACCGCCCCGCAGGGGGCAACACAACATCAGGACCTTCAGTCATGTGAGCGCTGCTCCCCGGCCCCGGAGGGGCCGTGTAACCTTAGCCCACTGCGAGCGCAGCGATGCTGTGGGTTGGCGGCCCGAAACGAACGCGGCCGACCTCCCACCCACCGCGCGTGGCCTCCGGCCGCACCCGGCCGCAACGGCACTCGGGTATGGTACGTGGCCGTCTCCACCCCAATCATCCTGCCTGGTACCTGCCAACCCCTCTCTTGCCCGGCAGGGAAACAACTTGCCCTCGGAAAACAGCGGTTTGATGACCATACGACCATCCCGGGCGCGCAGGGAGACGCACGGAGGACTGGGGGGTTCCATGCCACCGAAGTTCGAGCAGAAGACCGCATTCGCAAAGGGGTAGAGCGGTACCAGGAGGTCTTGAGGCACGCTACCCAGCGAGGCATCACCGAAGCCGATACCTCCACCATCGTCCATTCGATGCTCTACGAGGTGCTGGGCTATGACCGCTTCCGGGAGATAAGCGGTCAGTACGCGGTCAAGGGGCGGTGGGCCGACTGGGCGGTTACCGTTAACGAGACCCTCCTCTTCTTCGTTGAGGTGAAGCCCATCGGCACCAAGTTGCGGGATCGCGATCTGTTCCAGGTTGTGAGCTACTCCCGGCAGCACAACCTGGAGTGGGCCGTCCTCACCACCGGCGATGTCTGGCAGTGCCACCGCATCCCGCCAGGCGATCCGGAAGTGGAGGAGTGCTTTGAGCTGCACCTCCTGGACGCCGCTCAGCCGCTTGATGAGTTGGTGGAGCGGTTCTACCTGCTGAGCAAGGAGGGCTTCGCCCAGGGCGCCCTCGGCGAGTACTGGGACAAGGCGGAGACCTTCCGCCCCGAACGCTTGTCGGCCATCCTCCTCTCAGAAGAGGTGCTCGGTGTCGTGAGACGCTGCGTCCACCGCGACAATCCCGGCCGCCGTATCAATGTGGACGACCTGAAGGACGCCCTCGTTCGTGGCGTCATTCGCGGCGATCTGGCGGCAGCACTGGCGGCCCCTGCTACGGTAGCGGACGGGGGAAAACAGGCCAAGAAGCCGGCGAAAGAGTAGGCGAAAGCCTCGGCTCGAAAGGGGGAAGACATGCAACATTGCCCGAGTGCTGCGGAATGGGTAACCGCGCTCTCCACGTTGGTTCTGGCTGCCCTGACCGGCGGATACATGCTCTTGGCACGCCGCCAACTGCAAGTGGCCAAGGATGGGCTAACCAAGGCTGTCGAGCCGCTGGTTCGCTTCGAAAGCGATTGGTACGCGTCCCGCCTGCCGGATGGCCGCAATCGGGGCGCCTGCCTAGTGAACGAAGGGCGAGGGCCGGCACCCAACGTGTACGCCTGGTGTGTGAATGACAAGGCATCGGGCTCTTGCCGGGAGCATTCCCCCCTGATTCCTCCAGGACATTCACACTGGACTGAGTCCTGGTACCAGCAGTACCCAGCCCCCCAAGAGGTTTGGGTCAGGTACCACGATGTGTACGGGAACGCTTACTTCTCTCACATGGTGGGTGGTGCGCTCCAGCACTGGGAGTGGGGGCATGGCGAGGGGCCGCCATTACCCCCTGATGCTGAGGTTCCAGTCTGCGCCACGCAGGCCCTGCACACCAGGCCCGCTACTCGGTGATACACAGGCCGGCCCCACAACCGGCAGGTCGCTTGGCGAAGCGGGGTGAGGTTGCCTCGGCCCTCCGGGCCGGTAAGACGGGCGTGTCGGTACACGCCCCTACCCGTCGGCCGCTGGCGCGGCCGCGCCAAAGCGGCGGCAAGCCGCCGCACTCCATAGGACCGGCCGCCGTCACCCTTCCCTCCCAGCCCCGAGCCCCGGCCCCCTCCCATCTCAAATCCGCATCTCAAATCTCAAATGCCTCTGCCCCTCCCTCCCCCACCCTGATCCGAGCCCCGAAACCCGCCCCGCGGGGTCTTGACACCCGTGCTATACTACAAGTAGAACAAACGTTCGGGGGGCCTGTGCTATCCTGACCTTTACCCTTTCTGCTTACTACCCTCTCGGCCGCGGGCCGACCCATGCCGCCCTGCCGGGCTCGCCTGTCCTGCCCCCGCTCACCCATGGCTCCGCCGTGGGCTCTCCTACTGCGGGCCTCCGGCCCTCCACCATCCCCAGGCACTCCTTGCTCCTCTCTGTGCACTCAGCGTCTCTGTGGTTCGCTGGGCCCCACCCGAACCCAAGCCCCGAGACCCTGGCCAGCCCCCGCCGAGCCAGATCGCGACCCCTGCGACACAAACCGAGCCATCCGCGAGACAAGGTGAGGCAAATGTGAGGCATTTGCGAGACAAAATGAGGCATTCGCGAGACGGTTCTGAGGCGCTCTCAGGCGCTTTCACGCTCAGCAAGGCCGATTTGCGGTCTTCCTTGCGGTCTACAAGCCGCCCGGGAGCCCACGGAGGGGCTCCCCTACGGAGGCACCGCGGGCAGGTGGCAAGTCTGCCGACCGTCCCGGTGGCCCGTGCCGGCTGCCCCTCCCTCACCAGTATCCGGTTCACCAGTAACCCCAACTCCGGGCTACTCACCACTCACAACTCGACCACTCCACTCCCGCCCGATTTGACCGGCGGGCCGTTTTTGCGTAGGATTTTCCTTCCAAGAGAGGTAAGCGATGGACTACAGCAAGACGGTCAACCTGCCCCGCACCGAGTTCCCCATGCGTGCCAATCTTCCCGAGCGCGAGCCGGAGATTCAGCGCCGCTGGCGGGACCTCGACATCTACCGGCGCGTGCTCGATCTGCGCCGGGAGGGCCCCCGCTACCTGCTCCATGACGGCCCGCCCTATACCAGCGGCCCCATTCACCTGGGGCAGGCGCTGAATAAGGTGCTCAAGGATATCGTGGTCAAGTACAAGTCCATGCAAGGCTTCTACGCGCCCTACGTGCCCGGCTGGGACATGCACGGCCTGCCCACGGAACTGAAGGCACTGCAGGCGTTCCCCGGCGTGGACCGCCACCAGATCCCGATCATGGACCTGCGCCGCGAGTGCTATCGCACCGCCATGGGTTTCATGGAGGTGCAGCGGGAACAGTTCCAGCGGCTGGGCGTGCGCGGGGACTGGGAGCACCCCTACCTCACCGCCACCCCACAGTACGAAGAGGGCGTGCTGGCCGTCTTTCGCGACCTGGTGGAGCGGGAATGCATCTACCGGGGCCTCAAGCCGGTGCACTGGTGCCCGGTGTGCGAGACCGCGCTGGCCGAGGCCGAGATCGAATACGAGACCGCCTCTTCCCCGAGCATCTACGTGCGCTTCCGGGTGGTAGCGCCGCCCACGGGGCTGCTGCCCGGGGTGGAGCCGGGCGACGAGGCCTACTTCCTGATCTGGACCACCACCCCGTGGACCCTGCCCGCGAACGTGGCCCAGGCCGTCCACCCCATGTACGAGTACGCGGTGGTGGAAACCAGGCAATGGGGCAAGCTCATAGTCGCCCAAGAACTGGTGCCCTCGGTCATGGAGGCGGTGGGGGTTAGCGAATATCGCATTCTGGGTGCGGTGAGTGGACAGCGGCTGGAGGGCATGCGCACCCTCCACCCCTTCATTGACCGTGAGAGCCCGGTGGTGCTGGCCGATTATGTGACCCTGGAGCAGGGTACGGGCGTGGTGCACACCGCCCCGGGCCACGGCGAGGAGGACTACCAGACCGGGCTGCAATATGACCTGCCGGTGCTCTCGCCGGTGGACGAGCAGGGCCGGTTCACCGCCGAGGCGGGCAAGTACGCGGGGATGAAGGTGCAGGACGCGAACACGGTCATCCTGGCCGACATGCGGGAGGCGGGCAGCCTGTTGGCCGCCGATACCATCGCCCACCAGTACCCGCATTGCTGGCGGTGCAAGGGCGAGGTGATTTTCCGCGCCACCAGCCAGTGGTTCATGGCGGTGGACATGTTCACCGACCAGGCGCTGGCGGCCATTGACCAGGTAACCTGGGTGCCGGCCTGGGGGCGGGAGCGCATTGCCAACATGGTGGCGCAGCGGCCCGACTGGTGCCTATCTCGCCAACGCTCGTGGGGGATTGGCATTCCCGCCTTCTATTGCGAGGCGTGCCAGGAGCCGCTGCTGTCGGTGGAGACGGTGGACTACGTGCGCGCCCTGGTGGCCGAGCACGGGGCCGATGTCTGGTTCGCCCGCCCGGCCGCGGAGTTGATGCCCGCGGGCACGCGCTGCCCCAAGTGCGGAGGCACCACCTTCCGCAAGGAGCAGGACGTCTTTGACGTCTGGTTCGACTCCGCCTCCAGTCACCGCGCAGTGATGGTGGCCCGCGACCTGGGCTGGCCAGCCGATCTCTACCTGGAGGGCTCGGACCAGTACCGCGGCTGGTTCCAGGTATCCTTGTGGACGGCGGTGCCGGTGGAGGGGCGAGCACCCTACCGCACCGTGCTCACGCACGGCTTCTTCCTGGACGAGACCGGGCGCAAGATGTCAAAGTCGCTGGGCAACATCGTGGACCCCCAGGACGTGGTGGCCCGCTACGGCGCGGATATTCTGCGGCTGTGGGTGGCCTATGTGGATTTCAAGGCCGACATGCCGATGTCGGAGGACATTTTCACCCAGGTCACCGATGCTTACCGGCGCATCCGCAACACCGCCCGTTTCCTGCTGGGCAATCTCTACGACTTCGACCCCGCGGCCGACGCGGTGCCCAGGGAAGAGATGCTCGAGGCCGACCGCTGGGCCATGCACCGGCTGCAGGCGTTGATTGAGCGAGTGAGCGCGGCGTATGAGGAGTTCGAGTTTCACCGGGTATACCACGCCGTGAACAATTTCTGTGCGGTGGACCTGAGCGCGTTCTACCTGGATGTGCTCAAGGACCGGCTCTACACCTCCGGGGCCAAGAGTGCGGCCCGGCGCTCTGCGCAGACTGCGCTCTACCACCTGGCGGAGGTGATGGCCCGCCTGCTCGCGCCCATCCTCACCCACACCGCCGAGGAGATCTGGCAACACCTGCCGGGGGCGCATGCCGAAAGCGTGCAGTTGGCCGACTGGCCCCAGGTAGAACCGGCCTGGCAGGATGCCCAATTGGCAGCCCGCTGGGACCGCCTGCTCCTGGTGCGCGACGAGGTGGCCAAGGCCATCGAGATCGCCCGCACCCACAAGGTGATCACCCAGTCGCTGGCGGGGCAGGTCACCCTCTGGGCCGAGGGTGAGGACCGCCGCCTGCTCATGGAGACGGGGCCGGACCTGGCCGCAATCTTGATCGTGAGCCAGGCTAACCTGGCCGCCGCGGGCGAGCCCGTGCCGGAAGGTGCGCTGCGCTCAAGCGAGATTCCGGGCCTGGCCGTTTACGTGCAGCCGGCGGCCGGCATAAAATGTGAGCGCTGCTGGATTTACTCGCCCACCGTGGGCCAGGACGCGGAGCACCGCACCCTGTGCGCCCGCTGTGTGGCGACCCTGAAGGGGGAGACCTGCTGATGCCGCTCTCAACCACAGAGTTGCGTGAGTTCAAGGAGCGGCTGCTCCAGGAGGAGCAGCGGTTGATCGAGGAGCGGGAAGCGCTGGAGGAGCGCACCTCCCACGCCGCCGAACTCGAGCGCGCCACCGAACTGTCGGCGTATGATGACCACCCGGCGGACATGGCCTCGGAGACCTTCGAGTTGGAGAAAGAGCGCGCCCTGCAGGAGAACGTCGAAACCCTGCTGCAGCGGGTGCGCACTGCGCTGGACAAGATCGAGCGCGGCACCTACGGCATCTGTGATGCCTGCGGGCAGGAGATCTCCAAGCAGCGGCTGCAGGCGCTGCCCTACGCCACCCTGTGTCTGGTGGACCAGAGCCGCATGGAGACCCGGTGAGCCCGAAGGCCCGCTGGGGCTGGCCGGCCGGCATCACCCTGGCGCTGCTGGTAGCCGACCAGGCGGCCAAGGCCTGGGCGTGGCAGTTGGCCGGTCCCTTGCGGGCGGGGTTCGTTGCCATTCGGCCCCAGACCAATGCCGGCGGCGTTTTTGGGCTTTTCCCAGGGGGCGGGGGGACTTTCACCGTGCTCACAGGCCTGGCCTGCGTGGGTATACTCTATGCGCTCGCGCGCCTGCGCCCCGGGGAGAAGTTGACGCGCGGCGGCCTGGCGCTGGCGCTGGGCGGGGCCCTGGGTAATCTGGTGGACCGACTGGCCTGCGGCGCGGTGCGGGATTTCATTGACGTGGGCTTCTGGCCCACTTTCAACCTGGCGGACGCCGGCATCACGGTGGGGGCGGTGTTGTTGGTACTTGCCCTGTGGCGCCGGCAGCAAGTGGCGGAGGCATGATCTCGACCCTGTTCCATATCGGGCCGCTGCCCGTGCGCTCGTACGGCCTGATGATGGCCCTGGCTTTCCTGGCGGCCATCGGCCTGTCGGCCCGCCGTGGGCGAGCGGTGGGGATGCGCACGGACACTTTCATTGACCTCGGGCTGGTGAGCCTGCTGGTGGGGGTGGTGTGCGCCCGGGTCACCTTCATCGTGCTCGACCCCTACTCGACCTGGCGTGACTTGCCCTACGTGTGGACGGGCGGGCTCTCCTTCCACGGGGGGCTGGTGGGAGGGCTGGTGGCCTGCTGGCTGTATATCCGGCGCTTCCGGCTGGACTTCTGGAGGCTGGCCGATGCCATTGCCCCGGGGATCGCCCTGGGCTACGCCATTGCCCGCATCGGCTGCTTTCTGAACGGGTGCTGCTATGGTGGGCCAACCTCGCTGCCCTGGGCCTGCCGCTTCCACGGCGTGGAGGGAATCACCCCGCCCAGCCACCCGGCGCAGTTGTACGCTGCTTTTGGCAGCCTGCTGGTGCTGGGATTGCTGCTGGTGCTGGAGCGGCGGCAGCGGGCCTCCGGGCAACTTTTCATGGCCTACCTCGCCCTGTACGGGGTGCTGCGCTTCGTGGTGGAGATCTTCCGCCGTGGCTACACCGCGTCCGAACTCGGGTGGGGACTGACCGCGGCCCAGGTGGTCTCACTGGTGCTGATCCTGGGGGCGGGAATGGGCGCCTGGGCGCTGGAGCGAAGGGAGCGCCGCCATGCCAAGTCCGGACCGGATCAGAGTGCCGGAGAGCGCGCAGGGCGAGCGGCTTGACCGCTTCCTGGCCGCCTCCATTCCCGGGCTCAGCCGTGCCCTGGCGCAGAAAGTGATCGCGGCCGGCGAGGTCACCGTGGACGGCAAGCCGGCCGGCAAGCACGAGCGCCTGCAGGTCGGCCAGGTGGTGGCCTTTTCCCTGCCTGCCCCCACGCCTACCGATATTCCCCCCGAGGACCTCCCCCTCGACATTGTCTATGAGGACCAGGACCTGCTGGTCGTCAACAAGCCCCGGGGCATGGTGGTGCACCCCGGCGCGGGTCGGCGCACGGGGACCCTGGTCAACGCCCTGCTGGCCCGAGTAACCGACCTCTCTGGCGTGGGGGGACGGCTGCGTCCGGGCATCGTGCACCGGCTGGACAAGGACACTTCCGGCTTGCTCCTGGTCGCCAAGAACGATCTGGCGCACCTGTCGTTGGCGGCGCAGATCGCCCGCCGGGAGGTGGAGCGACGCTACCTCGCTCTGGTGTGGGGCACGCCCGAGGAGAGCCATTTCACGATCGAGGCCGCGATCGGCCGCCACCCGCGGGAGCGGACGCGGATGGCGGTGCGGGAGCCGGGGCGGGGCGGGGGCCGGGTGCGGGCGGCAACCACCGAGGTGTGGGTCCGGGAGACCCTGGGGCCTGCCTCCCTGCTGGAGGCGAGACTGGCCACCGGCCGCACCCACCAGATCCGGGTGCACATGGCCCACTTGGGCCACCCGGTGCTGGGCGACCCCACGTATGGGAGCAAGCGCGCAGGCCGCTTCACGCCGCTACTCGGGCCGCAGGCCGCCCGGGCGCTGGCGGGGCTACAGGGGCAGGCGCTGCATGCCTGGTCGCTGACCTTCACCCACCCGCGCACAGGGGAGCGCATGCACTTCGAGGCGCCGCCACCCGAGGATATGCAGCGGCTGCTGGAGGCGCTACGCGCGGAGGCGGGCGGGCAAAAAAAGGGCTGACGGCTCCTTGCAGGGCAAGAGGCCGTGTAGTATCATGCCTGCCGGATTTGCCGCCCCAATCGCATAAGGAGGCCAGGATGTATCCGGACGACCTGCTATACAACGAGACCCACCAGTGGGCACGCGTGGAAGACGGCATCGCCACGGTGGGCATCACGGAGTACGCCCAGGAGCAGTTGAACGACCTGGTGTACGTGGACCTGCCTGAAGTAGGGCGCACCGTGACCCAGGGTGAGCCCTTCGGCAGCGTGGAATCGGTAAAGGCCGTCTCCGATGTGGTGGCGCCGGTATCGGGCACGGTAGTAGCGGTGAACGAAGCAGTGGGGGACGAGCCGGACAAGATCAACCAGGATCCCTACGGCGAGGGCTGGCTGGTTAAGATCGAGATGACGAGCCCCGACGATACCAGCCGGTTGCTCAACGCCGAGGCGTACCAGAAGTTCCTGGCCGAGCAGGGATAGCGCAGGCTCCGCACCATCCGGCCGGGACGGTCGCCGTCCCGGCCTTTTTGTTGGCCGGGCATGGGACCACTGCTGATTCTGCTTACCACTTTCCTGTGGAGTTTCGTCCCCTTTCTCACCAAGGAGACGCTGCCCTATTTCGCGCCCGAGTGGATCGCCACCATGCGCCTGCTCGCGGGCGGACTCGCTTTGCTCCCCTTCGCCTTCGGCGCACACCTGCGGCCGGGCCCGCGCGCGCTGCGGCTGGTCCTGCTGGGCGGAGCAGTGGGAATCGCCGGCAACTACGTCTTCTATTCCTTTGCCATCCGCTGGACCACCCCCAGCGCTGGCAACGTGCTCGTGCAGATTGAGGTGATCGGGCTGGTAATCCTGGGCGTGCTGCTGCTGCGGGAGTCGCTCGGGCCGCTGAAGATCATGGGCACGCTGCTGGCCCTGCTCGGGGTCTTCCTGGTGGCGTGGCGGGGGGAAACGCTCAGCCACTTGCTGGACAGCCGCTATTTCCGGGGGAACATGGTGATGCTGCTGGCGGGGCTCTCCTGGTCATGGTACGGGCTGGCGCAAAAGGTGGTGGCGCGCTACCGGCCGGGGGCGGCGGGCGCCGCCGTGATGATCTTCACAGGCGGGGTGATGTCGGCAGTTTTTGCCCTGAGCACCGGGCGGCCATTTGCCGTGGCCCCGGCCGGGCTGGTCCCCTGGTTGGAACTGGCGGCGCTCGCGCTCGCCTGCACGGGAGCCGCCTACCTGTTCTTCGCCTGGGGTATCGCCCGCATGGAGGCCAGCAGCGCGGCCATGATCACCACCACCCTGCCCGTCTTCACGATCATCGAGTCGTGGCTCTTGCGCTTCGAGCCTATCACGGGCTGGCTGCTGGTAGGGGCGGCGCTGGTGGTGGCGGGGGTGCTACTGGTGGTGTGGGATACGGGGCGGAGGAACCACGAGGCTGCGGCAGGCGCACGGAGGGTCTGAGATTCGGGACACAGTCTGACAAAGTCTGCAGAACGGCCGGCAGGTTGTGGGAGCCGCCCCCCCTCACCCTCCCCTCTCCCTCCAGGGAGAGGTAACTGGATACTACTGCCGACAAGGGGAAACGGGCGGCCAGGGGCGGGGGCCTCTCCTACCCTACCCCAAACCCAGCCTCCCTACGGGCCGAACATCTCCTGGGCCATGGCGCGCGCGGCGGCGAGGTCGGGCTTGATGCAGGTGGGGCGCTGTTGACCGGGGAGGATAGCGCAGTGGATCTGCTCGCGGGGGAGTTGGCGGGTGAAGGCGGCCAGACTGGCCAGCTGGTCGCCGCTGAGGTTAGTTTCCAGGCGGGCGCGGACACGGTCCACAACTGCGGGTAGGCGCAACAGCACATAGGGGTCGCGCAGGCGCAGGCGGAGCGCCGTCAGCAGCCGTTGCTGGCGCTCAATGCGCTGCAGGTCGGAGTCGGCCTCGCCGGTCTTTGACTTACGATAGCGGGCCATGCCCACGGCCTGCTCGCCGGTGAGGTGCTGCGGCCCGGGCTCCAGGTGGATGTGCAGCCGGCCCCAGTTGTCGTCGTAATGCAGGGGCTTGTCCACGGTGACGTCTACGCCGCCCAGGCCGTCGATGGCCTCGGCCACGGCCTGGTAGTTCACGGTGAGATAGCCATCCGCGCGCACTCCCAGCAGGTTCTCGACCGTGTCCACGGCCAGTTCGGGGCCGCCGATGGCGTGAGCGGCGTTGATCTTGTGCCGGCCGTGCCCGGGGATGCGCACCCAGGTGTCCCGGGGGATGGAGAGCATCTCCGCCTGGCGGCGCAGGAAGTCCAGGTGCACCAGCATCATGAGGTCCGTGCGGCCACGGGTGTGCATGACCTGGGCGCGGTTGTCCAGGTCCACATCGCGCCCCATCACCAGCACGGTCACCTCTCCCCGGCCAAAGACGTCCACCGGCTCGGGCAGCCCGCCTGCGAGCAGGTAGCGGGTGGCATCACGCACGGTCTGGCTGGTCTGGTAGTAGTAGGCAAAGGTGCCGGCGCCAACTACGGACAAGCCCAGGAGGAGGAGCAGGATCATGCGGCCCAGACGGAGGCGGCGGCGGACGGCGGGGTAGGAGGCATGCGGCGGAATTGGCGACTGCGTCATGCGTTCTCCTTGTGCGGCGACTGCTCGCGGACGAGCCAGGAGAGTTTCGGCGGGTGGGGACCGGGCTCCTGCAAGCCCTTGTCTGGAATCGGTTCGGGCCTCGTGGCTGGGGTTGGGGGCACACGAGTGTGCCGCGCGCGGACACGCGCCCACTGGTGGGCAGGAAGTCACCCGCCCATGCTGGAACACCTGAGGGCGGCGGCGGCCCCACGGCCGCCTCAGCATTAGTGAGGTGAGCAGATGGCGATCAAGGCAGTGCTGCTGGTGGCAGACGGGATGGGCGACCGGCCCGTGCGTGAGTTGGAGGAGATGACTCCGGCTGAAGCGGCCAAGACTCCGACTCTGGACCAGTGGGCCCTGGAGGGCATCTGCGGGCTGCTGGCCCCCATCGCCCCCGGGGTGCGGGCAGGCTCCGACACCGCCCACCTGGCGCTACTGGGATACGATCCCTATACCACCTACACCGGGCGGGGGCCCTTTGAGGCCTTGGGCATCGGCATGCCGGTGCAGCGGGGGGACATCTGCTTTCGCTGCAACTTCTCCACCGTGGACGAGAACATGGTGATCCTGGACCGGCGGGCCGGGCGCATCGCCTCCGGGACGCACGAGTTGGCGCAGGCCCTGGACGGGATGACGCTGGCGGGGGGCATCAAGGCGCTCTTCAAGGAATCGGTGGAGCATCGGGCCGCGCTCATCCTGCGGGGCGAGGGGCTGGGGTGTGCGGTGTCCGACACGGACCCGCACCAGGAGGGGGCGCGGGTGCACGAGTCCGAGGGGTGCGACCCGGCGAGCGAGCGCACGGCGGCGGCGGTTAACGAGTTTGTCCGCCGCTCCTACGAGATCTTGAAAGACCACCCCGTGAACCGGGCGCGCGTGGCGGAGGGCAAGCCCCCGGCCAATATCGTGCTGCCCCGGGGCGCGGGCGTGGCCCCGCACCTGGAGCCTTTTGCCGAGAAGTACGGCTTCACGGGGGCGGCGGTGGTGGAGGTGGGGCTGATCAAGGGCATTGCCGGGTACCTGGGGATGGAAGTAGTGGAGGTTCCCGAGGCCACCGGCGGCTACGATACCGACGAGCGGGCGCTGGCGCGGGCGGTGCTGTCGGCGCTGGGGCGCCACGACTTTGTGATCTGCAACATCAAGGCCCCGGACCTGGCGGGCCATGACGGCAACGCCGAGCGCAAGGTGAAGACCATCGAGAAGGTGGACAGCCTGGCGGAGGGGTTGCGGGTGGGGCTGCCGGCCGAGAGCCTGGTGGCTTTCTGCGCCGACCATTCGACCCCGGTGGGGGTGCGTGACCACTCCGGTGACGAGGTGCCTTGCCTACTATGGGGGCCGGGGGTGCGCACGGACGCGGTGGCCACCTTTGGGGAGCGGCCGTTCATGGCCGGCGGGCTGGGACATATCACCGGCAGCGCGCTGATGCCCATGATCACCAACCTGATGGGCGTGCAGGAGAAGTTCGGGGCCTGAGCCCGCGATAGGAAGCACATTCCCGGATCGCCGATGCGGAGCCGGCGCATGTCATGTTGATTGCCCTGCTGCTGCTCTCGATCTTCCTGCTGCTGGCCTTGCTCATGTACCTGGGCAAGTTGCCCGCGCTGATCGCTCTGCCCCTGCTGGCGCTGGGGGTGGTGCTGGTGGGTGGGGTGAAGTGGCAGGATGTGGTGGGGATTGTCTTCTCCGACGGGTCCTTTCGCCTGGCGCCGGCGATCGCCGCGGTGCTGATGGGGGCCGTCCTGGCCCAACTGGTGGACCGCACCGGCATCGCCCGCGTGCTGGTCACCCGGGCTGCCGAGTTGGGGGGAGACCGGCCGCTGGCTTTGGCCCTGCTGCTCACGGGGGTGGTAGCCCTGCTCTTCACCACCCTGGGGGGCCTGGGGGCGGTGATCATGGTGGCCACCATCATCTTCCCCATCCTGCTCTCCATCGGGTTGCCGCCGCTGGTGGTGGGGGTACTCTTCCTGCTCGGGATGTCGCTGGGCGGGATCTTCAACCTGACCAACTGGCAGGTCTACATCACCATCCTGGGGCTGGATACCCGCATCATCCTCTCCTTTGCCGCCCCGCTGGCGGCTATTCTGGGCGCGGCCACCCTGACCTACGCCCTGGTGAACGTGGGGCGGGGGTGGCGCTGGTGGCTGGCGGCACCCTTCTCCATCGTGCTTACCTCGGGGCTGGTCCTGATCATCTGGCTCATCATCAGCGGCCTGCGCAGCGCGGTGGCGCCCGTCTCCAATCTCGCCTCCCAGCCGGTGCTGGTGTTTGCGCTGCTGCTTTTCCTGGGGCTCTTGACCCTGGTGCTGGTGGGGATGGCCTTCGTGCGGGCATGGCAGGCCCGGGGACTACCCGGGGAGGTGGACCAGGCCCGCTTGCCCTGGATCGCACTGCTCACCCCGGTGGTGCCGCTGGTGCCGGTGCTGATTTTCTCCATCCGCAACTATTTCGTACCCGAGGCCCAGCGCTTTGAGTTCCCGATCATCACCGCCCTGCTGCTGGGGATCGTGTACGGCCTGCTCACCACCTGGCGGCACGGCGGGGGCAGCCTGCAGACGCTCACCCGCTCGGTGATAGACGGGATTGCGGCGGTGGCGCCCGCGCTGGCGCTGCTGGTGGGGATCGGGATGGTGCTCAATGCGATGGCGGGGCCGCCGGGCGCCCAGTCATGGAAGGTGACCACCCAGATTCGCCCGCTGCTGTTGGCGGCGGTCCCTCGCCAGCCGCTGCTGTACGTGCTGGTGTTTGGGGCGCTGGCGCCGTTGGCACTCTACCGGGGGCCGCTCAACCTGTATGGGATGGGGGCGGGGCTGGTGGCGGCCATGTATGCGGCCAACGCGCTGCCGCCGGCGGCGATCATGGCCGCCTTCTTCTCCGTGGGCCTGCTGCAGGGGGTGAGCGACCCCACGAATACCCATAACGTGTGGGTGGCGAACAACCTGGGCATAGATGTGCAGCGCATCCTGCAGGTCAGCCTGCCCTACGTGTGGGTGGGGGCCTGGCTGGGGCTGATGGTGGCCACGGTGCTTTTCCTGCGATGAGAATGCTCGCCTGCCTGCTGCTCCTGGTTTCGCTCCTCCCGCCGGCTTGTGCCCGCCCGCAACCTCCTGTGAAAGGACCGCCCACCATGCATGCACGCTTTGTCTCGCCCCCCAACGACCTGCGCCCGCTGCAGATCGTGCACGGCATGGAGGGCCTGCGCCAGGCAGGCGGTGGGGACCTGGGCGTGGGCCTGGACCGTCTGGTCGCTCTGGGCATCGGCGGGGTGGTGGCCAACGTGAATTTCGGCCCCGGCTACCTGCGTGATGAGCAGGCTTGGCAGACCTTCCTGGAAGGCTTCCGGCTGGCCCGGGCGCGGGGGATGGAGTTCTGGATTTACGACGAGGAGGGCTACCCCAGCGGGGCTGCGGGCACGCTGGTGTTGGAGGGGAACCCGGAATACGAGGCCTGTGGCCTCACCTGCCACCAGGCGCCGGTGGCCCCCGGGGAGCAAGGGACGATTGATTTGCCGGAGCGCTCGCGCTCCTGGGTCTATGCCTGCGCTCTACCCCTGGCCGGCGAGCGGCCGCAACTCTCCGGGGCGGAGGCGGTGGCGGTGCCCCGGGGACGGGAGCCCGTCACCTGGACGAACGGGCACCCGGAGCGGCGGCTGCTGGTCGCCTTTGCCGACCGGGTGATGTACGAGGACACCCACTGCACCACCAACGTTTTTGCCAAGCGCCGCTATGTGAACTTGCTGGACCCGAAGGTGGGGGAAAAGTTCATCCGGGTGACACACGACGCCTATGCCGGGCGCCTGGGCGAGCGGATCAAGCAGGTGCGCGCTTTCTTCACCGATGAGCCCTCGCTGATGACCGCCTACCTCGCCCCGCTGGAGAACCCCCGGCCGCCCGCCCTACCCTGGCAGGCAGACCTCCCTGCCTTCTTTGCCAAGGAGGCAGGCTACGATCTGCTGCCGCGGCTGCCGGCGCTCTTTCTGCAGATGGGGCGGGAGAGCCGGCGGGTTCGCTCTGACTTCTACCGGGTGGTTACCGAACGCCTGGTCGCCGCTTTCTACGGGCCCATCCGGGAGCGCACCCGGGCGCTCGGGACGGCGGCCAGTGGGCACGTGCTGTGCGAGGAGCGGCTCTCATGGCACGCCTGGTTCGAGGGGGACTTGTTCCAGGTGATCCGGCAGTTCGATCTGCCCGGGATAGACATCCTCACCTCCAACCCGGCGGAATTGCTGGCAGGCGACGGCTTCCTCACCCCCAAGTTCGTCTCCTCGGCCGCCCACCTGATTGGGGCGGAGCGGGTGATGAGCGAGACCTCCGACTTCGTCCAGCGCATGGCCAAGAGCCGGGCCACGGTGGAGCAGATGATGGCCGCCACGGGGGTGCAGTACGCGCTGGGGGTGAACCTGATCACGTCCTACTACCCGTGGTGGGACTATGAGGGACGGCACGAGGTGGGCTGGCTGCCGGCCGCGGAGGGGGCGAACGGCTACCGCACATACTGCAACTTCACGGCCCGTCTGGGAGCGGCGATGGTGGGGGGCAGCCACCGCTGTGACGTCGCGCTCTACTACCCTATCGAGGCCGTTCACGCTTACTTCGGCCTCACCGATCAGCCATACTGGAAGGGTGGCATCCACGGGCCGGTAGTGCAGCGCACCGAGGATGCCCTGCGCGACCTGGCGCGCGACCTGCTGGTGCACCAGCGCGATTTCGACGTGCTGGACCGGCAGGCGGTGCTGGAGGGCAAGGCGGGCAGGGGCGCGCTGCAGGTGGGGGACGAGCGCTACCGGGTGTTGGTGTTTGCCGCGGCGCGGGTACTCCCGCCGGCGGTATTGGAGGCAGCCTTGCGGTTGCAGCAGGCGGGGGGACAGGTGGTATTTGCGGTGGACCTACCCCGCGAGGCGCCCAACCCGGAGGAGGACCACCGGGTGACCGACCTGGTTTCGCGCCTGTTGGCGGCGGGGGCGCGGGTGGTGCCGGAGGGGTTCGACCTGGCGGCGGCGTTGGAGGGGGTGGTGCCTCCTACCGTGGCGCTGGAACCGGGCACCCGCGGCATCCTGGCCTGCCGGCGGGAGAACGAGGGCCGTCAGGTGTGCTTGCTGGTCAACTACACCGACCAGCCGTTGACCTTCACCGCGGTCATTCCGGGCTGGAAGGCGGCCGAGTTATGGTGGCCGGACAACGGGGAGATCGCCAGGGTGCCAGACCTGGCGGCGCACGTCATTACCCTGGCGGGATACCGGTCGGTGCTGGTGGTGCGGCCCTGACGGCCGCGATAGGGAGCAGCAGATAGTGGAGGGGAGCGGGATTTCTCACCCCCCCGTCGAGGCTCGGGGGTTCGAAATGACACCCGGGCGGACGGGCTCCTACGGTGATGGCCGTCGGCTGCGCTGCCACTGGGCGCGCTTTTCGATTAGCCGGTTGGTGGCGCCACAGCGCGGGCAGGCGTAACCGGGTACGGGAGCGGGGTTGGTGATGGCCGCCCCGGGGCAGTGAGGGCCAGGGCCCTCGGCCCAGATGGCATTGGGGCACCCCTCCCGGATTTGCTCCTCGCTGAACCCCTCATTGATGGCGGTGACGAAGCAGTTCACGGCGGAACAGATAATATCGTCGAAAAGTGGGCAAAAGACGAAATTGTCGCTGCGCCGGCGGCGGCCGACCTTGCCGTCGAAGATGCAGGGAGAGAGCGCGGCGGGGCGCATAACGGCGCCGCATTGACTACAATGCGGGGGCTCGGGCTTCTGCCTGGTTGCAAACATCGCCTTTCTCCCAGCAGCGGGTCAGTGACCGAAAAGCAGCCACAGGATGAGGATGAGCAGGACCAGTCCCCCCAGTCCGCCTATCCAGGCCACCTGGAAGATGGCCCAAAGTATGAGCAGGAGCACGAGCAGGCTGATCAAGGCATAGATCATGTCCTGTCTCCCGGCCACCGAAGGTGGCCCAC
>Ga0315298_1000308_pt1 | contig 96537 bp, 94 predicted proteins | sample WHS_1_MG_FD_203077 | JGI IMG/M metagenome (GOLD analysis project Ga0315298, IMG submission 203077) | Extremophilic microbial mat communities from Washburn Hot Springs, YNP, Wyoming, USA - WHS_1_MG | ecosystem: Environmental > Aquatic > Thermal springs > Hot (42-90C) | place: USA: Wyoming...
CGAATATCGTTTCAGTTATGACCGCGCCTCCGAGTAGAGCTCCAAACTGTAGGCCGACGATGGTTACAACAGGTATGAGAGCATTCTTTAGAACATGCCTATAGAGTATTGTCCTCTCACTTAACCCTTTAGACTTTGCAGTAATGACATAATTTTTCTCCATAGAATCTATGACGCTTGCCTTAGTTATCTTCACGATAAAGGCCATAAGATATAATGCTATCGTGACAGTTGGAAGGATAAGGTGTAATGGTGTACCAGAGCCTCCAGCTGGCAAAAGCCTGAACTCTACAGAAAATATTAGGATTAGGATGAGCCCAAGCCAGTAAATTGGCAGAGATATTCCGGCAATAGAGAATGTGGAAAGAAGGAGGTCAAGTTTTCCACCTTTCCTTGATGCCGCTATAACCCCTAACGGAACACCCAATATTACAGCAAGGCAAGTACTTGTGACAGCAAGCAAGAGAGTGTTAGGAAGTCTTGCCATGATTTCATTTATAACTGGGGAATCGGTTCTAAAGGATACACCTAAATTGAAGGTGAAAAGGTTTTTCAAGTAGATAAAATATTGGATATAAATGGGCTGATTTAAGCCCAGCTGCTCCCTAATAAGGTTAACATCTTCCTCACTGGCCATCATCCCCGCCAAAACGCGAGCGGGGTCGCCTGGAATAGACCTAATCAAAATAAAGATTAAGGTTACAAGACCAACAAGTGTTATTGCGAGAGTTAGAAGGCGGTAAAAAAAATATTTAAGGGCTGACAGTACTGGCCCCACCTCCCCTCTGCTATGAGACGTAAACCCATCTTAGGTCGAATGTCTCATAAGGATATACTACTAGTCCATGCACTTTGTCGCTGTGTGCTAGAACGAAGTTCTGGAAGTAGAGGAATATCCATGGACATTCTTCCCAGATTATGGACTGCGCTTCAGCGTACATCTGTAGACGTTTCTTTTCGTCAACCTCCCTCCTCGCGTCGTCAAGAAGCTTGTCCACCCTCTCGTTCTTGTAGAACATTGTGTTAAATTTTCCAGGAGCCCACTGTGAAGAATGGAATACAGAGTATAGTGCTGCGTCAGCGTCAGGTGTCGTCTGAGCATAGCCTACGTAGCATAGGTCCCAAGGTGCGCTAGTGTAATTTATATATAGTAGGTTCTGAACGAACGTAGGCCAATCAGGTGTATAGAGTTCTACGGTTATACCTACCTTGGAAAGGTAGGCTTGTATTGCTTCACCAACCTGCCTGTCGAAAATGTATCTTCCAGTTGGAACCATGAGTGTCAGTTTGAAGCCGTTCGGGTATCCTGCTTCAGCCAAAAGCTGCTTAGCCTTTTCAGGATTGTATTCGTAAACCTTCTGTGGCGAGTAGCCGAAGAAGGCAGGGTAGACTGGTGAGTCAGCTAAGGTCGCTAGGTTAAAGAGCACGTTCTTTATGAGCGCATTTTTGTCGATAGCATAGTTTAGTGCCTGTCTTACTCTGACGTCCTTTAGTGGCCCTCTCTGTGTGTTTATGTTTACGGTCATAACCCTTGTGCTAGGGTTGATTGCAAGCTTTACTCCAGCAGTGTTGTTGAGTTTAGGTAGGTCGGCTGGTGGAGGTTGGTAAACTATATCAACTTCCCCTGAAAGGAGCATCGCTTCCCTCGTCTGTGCTTCAGGAACTATCTTGAACACTACTTCCTCGAACTTTACTGGACCACCCCAGTAGCCGTCGAATCTTGACAGGACAATGCGGTCACCTTTAACCCACTCTTTAAACTTTAGTGGTCCTGTTCCGAGGTTAATGGGAGTCTTACCTATATTTTCTTCACCAAGCTTCTGGTAGGCTAGGGGAGATATGACATACCATGTGTCCAATGTTCTGACAAACGGTGCGTAAGGATACTTTAGATTGAACCTTACAGTATATTGGTCAATGATGTCTGTTGAATTTAGGGCATCCAACAGGTATCTCATCGGAACCTTCACTTTAGGATTCAGCAGCCTATCAAAGGTAACCTTTACCGCTGTAGCGTTCAGTGGATAACCGTCTTGGAACTTTATACCCTTCTTTAAAACCACAGTAACCTTTAACCCATCAGAGGACACGGTGTAGTTTTCAGCAAGCCAAGGTATTAGCTCACCCTTCTCGTTATAATAGAAAAGTGGCTCTGTCATAAAGCTCATTATATTAGTTATGAGACTTGTTGTCTGAGCATGTGGGTCAAGTGTGTCAGCGTCGATGCCTATGGCGATCCTCAAAACCTTCTGTGTAACAGGAGGCGAGGAAGATGTGGTTGTAGAGGTTGTGGAAGTTAGGGTAGTTGATGTTGAAGTGGTTGTAGAAGATGTTGGTGTTGGCTGAAGTTGTGGCAGTAGGAAGACTAGGGCAGCGGCGACTATTACGACAACCGCAGCAACTGCTGCTAACTTATTTAATGCCTTACGCATATATGACACCTCCCTTCATAACGAACTTAATGTTCCCCTTCTTTTGGAGAAGAGATATGTCGTCAAGAGGGTTGCCCTGTACTGCGATCATGTCAGCTAGCTTGCCTACTTCCAATGTTCCAGTTTTACTTGATAGTCCGCATGCGTCTGCACCATTTTTGGTTGCAGCAACTATGGCTTCCATTGGAGTGAAACCGCACTTTTCTACAAGAAGCTGTAGTTCCATAGCATTGTTTCCAAATTTGAGCATCGGAGAGCCTATAAAGTCGGTTCCAGTGGCCACCTTCACACCCATCTCCTTAGCCTTTCTCACATTCTTTACATGAGTGTCTATTACTTCAAGTGACTTCTTCAGCCCCCATTCTGGTGTTCCCGCTTCCCTTCCCTTAGATACTAGCTGGTGCACGATAGATAGTGTTGGAACCATTATCGCGTCCTGTTCGATCATCATTTTAGCCCCTTCATCGTCCAAGTATATTCCGTGTTCAATCGTCCTTACACCAGCTACAAGAGCATTCTTTATACCTTTTGCACCTTGAGCGTGTGAGGCTACAAATGTTCTAACCTTTCTGGCCTCGTTTACAATTGCACGTATCTCTTCTACAGTAAACTGTTCGTCTTCAGGCTTGTCTCTTTGTGACATAACTCCTCCAGTGGAGCAGATTTTTATGAAGTCAGCACCTTCCCTTAAAACTGTTCTAGCCGCCTTCATACACTCTTCTACACCATCACAGAGTATGCCTCCGAAACCAAGTTTGTAGTCGCTTCTCAACTTAACAATTTCCACTGGAAAATAGTGTTCGTCCCCGTGTCCGAAAGTCTGTGTTAATACTCTACCGGCTGTTACTATCCTTGGACCCTTAGTTAAGCCGCTTTCTACTGCCATCTTTAGATATGGACCCTGTAGGCTACCACAGTCTCTTACAGTAGTGTATCCCGAGGATAGGAGGTCTTGTATGTCGTAGAGAGCTTTTATCAAATGCATTTCATAGGGTGTTACTATAGATTCTTCTACAAACTTGTCAGTTAAATGGCCTGCAAGATGAAGGTGGGCGTCGATGAGTCCAGGCATCACCGTATAGTTTCCAGCATCTACAACTTCAAGAGAGGGATCGACTGTTTTAGATATGGATTCGATTACACCATTGTTGACAACAAGGAAGACGTCGTTGAGAGGATTTTTACCAGTACCGTCTAGTAGTAGCCCACATTTTACGGCAAATCTACTAGTCGACGGTCTAGACATGTGTAGAGAAGAGGGGAAAAACACCGTGTATATAAATGTTTTTAACAGGTTGACGGTAAAACTTGATTATACTTCTAAAAATTTTTATAATAAATTAACATTTTTTATAAAAATTTTATATCATTTTCTTTTGAACAATGTGGCGATCTCCCTTCTCGTCTCATTTATAAGTTCATTTAATGTTTCAAAGGCCTTGCCCACATCTTCATTTTTAACAACTATTATAGTATCAGTATAAGAGCTTGTCGTATCTTCTATATTTATTCCTGAAGAAAAAAGTCTCTCATATATTGATATTGCACAACCGGGAACGTCTGTTATCTCTGGAGTGCTTGTTACAATTATTGCGGCGAGGTTCCTCTTATTTTCTAGTATAGAAGATTTTTCAAAAAGTTCCAGTATTTCTTCTGAGTACATTTCATCCATTATAATTGTTATTGCAGCGTAGCCAATACTAACATGAATTATAGAGTTTATGTACTTTCTTATAAGTTCAGAGAACCTTAGTGTTGTTGTCCTAGTTTTTTCCACAGTTATTTTTGCCACACCAGTTCTTACTGAAAGGTTGCTGTCCGCCAAAACCATTTTAACATTTTTGGGCGAGTATGTTAGTGTTGGCCTTAACCTCTTAAGTGCGGTAACAATACTTTGGATGTCGGTATCGTATCCTACTTTTTTGTCTACAAGCGGCTTTATCTTGCGCGCTATAGCACTGTAGTTGCAGTATTGGCCTTTTATTGAGGCCTGCAAGAATATATCGTCTAGAACAATATCTTTTACAGTTTTAGAGATGCTTTGACCTATGTTGGTCATTTTATTCCATCTTTGGACTATTTTGGCCAAAAAATATATAAACTTATCGTTCACTAGGGCCATTCACTATGGAAGATAAAAGGCTTGTCCTCGCATACTCGGGGGGATTGGACACTACTGTAATGATAAAGTGGCTTAATGAAAAATACGGTTATAGTGTTGTAACTGTTACCGTAGATTTGGGACAGAAGGAGGATTTTAAGAGTATTGAGGAGAGGGCGTATAAAGCTGGTTCGATTAAGCATTATAGTATTGATGCAAAGGAAGAGTTTGTCAACAATTTTGTTGCAAGGGCTATTAAGGCTAACGGATTGTATGAGGGAAAGTATCCTTTGAGCACAGCTCTTGGAAGACCTCTTATTGTAGAGAAGCTTGTTGATATTGCGGAAAAAGAAAATGCTGTCGCTATAGCGCATGGGTGTACTGGCAAGGGTAACGATCAGGTTAGGTTTGAAGTTACTGCGAAGGCTTTGAATCCTAAACTGAAAGTTTATGCGCCTGTAAGGGAATGGAATCTTAACAGGGAAGAGGAGATAAAGTATGCTATGGAGCATGGTATTGAGATACAGGCTAAGGCGAAAAAGTATAGTATTGACCAAAACCTTTGGGGTAGGTCTATCGAGGGTGGGCCTCTCGAGGATCCTTGGAATGGTGTTGGAGAGGATGTTTTTGAATGGCTCACTCCTCCTGAGAAGGCTCCTGATAAGCCCACTTTCTTAGAAATTGGTTTTGAAAATGGTTTACCTGTTTCATTAGATGGGAAAAAGATTAGTTTGATTGAATTGATTTCCCAGGTTAATTTTATTGCAGGAGGATGTGGTGTTGGACTTATTGATCATATCGAGGACAGGCTTGTTGGAATAAAAAGTAGGGAAGTTTACGAGTGTCCGGCAGCGGTGACCTTGCTTGAAGCGCACAAGGCTTTAGAGAAGATGGTTCTAACTAGACATGAACTATTTTTTAAGGAGTTGGTTGACATGGAATGGTCTAGGCTTGTGTATTTTGGCCTCTGGAATGAGCCGTTAAGAGAAGACCTTGAAGGTTTCATTGAGAGAACACAGTGTAGGGTTGAGGGAACTGTTAGAGTTAAACTGTATAAGGGAGGGGTTTCTGTTGATGGTCTAAAATCACCGTATTCACTTTATGACCTAAGCCTTTCTACCTATGGTATAGGTTCCAAATTTGATCAGAAGATGTCTGAAGGTTTTATAGAAATTTGGGGACTACAATCTAGAGTAGGTTATGGGATGTTGAAGAGGGTTAAAGGCGATGAGTAAGGATATTCTTAGAGGAGAGAGGCTGGAGCCAATAGAATCTAGTGTGCTCAAATACATTTCATCAATTGACGAAGACGAGATCCTTTTTGAACCTGTTAAACAGATTAATATCGCACACGTGATAGCCATCGCTAAGGCTGGTGCTATAGAGGATAAGATAGCTGATAAGATAATTTCAGCAATAAAGGAGGTTAACAGATTCGTTAAAGATGAGGGTTTCGAGGACGTTCACATGCTTTTGGAAAAAAAGGTTATGGATCTGGTTGGCGAAGATGGAGGTTACATTAATTTGGGTAAGAGTAGGAACGACCAAGTTTCAACGGCATTAAGGATCGTTTTGAGGAAGAAGATTTTGGACCTTATCCTATTACTTGTCGATTTTATGGAAACATTACTTGATAGAGCCTACGATTCCAGAGAAAAGGTTATGCCAGCGTACACGCATCTTCAGACTGCTCAGACGATAACGTTCGCCTACTGGCTGCTTTCCTACAATGACATGCTCAGAAGAGATGTTGAAAGGCTTTTCGAGAACTATTTTAGGACAAACTTGTGTCCAATGGGTGCAGCCGCTTGTGCTGGAACAACGGTTAAAGTTGACAGGCGGGAGGTTGCAGAATCTCTTGGATTCAATGGTATCATAGAAAATGCTGTTGACGCAGTGAGTTCAAGAGATTTTATGCTCGAGCACATGTTTATACTTTCATCGATAGCATTAACATTAAGTAGGATGTGTGAGGACATAAATTTTCTATCAAATAATGATATAGGAGTATTCGATGTTCCAGACAGCTTTTCTTCCACAAGCAGTGCGATGCCTCAAAAGAAGAATTCTGTTGTCACAGAAACTGCCAGAGCATACTGTGGTATTGTTGTAGGAGATTTTGTTGGAGCAATGATGATGTATAAGGCTCTACCACTATCATACAACCTTGACCTCCAAGAGATGACGCCGAAAGTTTGGGAGGCACATAATACCGTGTATGATACGGTTGCAATTATGAAGGAATTAGTTAAAAATTTGGGATTCAATGAAGAAAGGAGTTATGAAATCTTAGTGAAAAATTTTTCTAACGCGATGGAACTTGCTGAAAAGATCGTCTTAGATTACAAGATACCTTTTAGAAAAGCACATCATATTGTTGGAGCGTATGTGAAAAAATGTTTTGAGAAAAAACTTTCACCTCTTACACATGAGGCATACGAGGTCTTTTGCGAGAAGATCGGTAGCGAGGGAGTCGGATGCCCATCGTATGAGGAATACTTGAGCACAATGGATCCGAGAACAAGCATTTTTAGTAAGAAGATTGTGGGTGGACCAAATCCTGAAAGTGTAATGGAAATGATTTATGATAGGAGGGAGCAGAATAAAGTTTTTAAAAAGTTGGCTTTGGAAGAAATTTCAAGGACAGAAAATGTTTTGTCAAAATTAAATTTATATGATTTTATGGTTAGTGGAGGTGAGAGAAGATGAAGACATCATGTGAGGTATGTGGTGGGGAAATAGATGTTCCAGATGATGCTATAAAGGGAGAGATAGTTAGCTGCCCAGACTGTGGAAGCGAATACGAGGTTGCAGAGATAAAGGAGGGAAAGCCTGTTCTAAAGCCTGCTGAAGAAATAGGTGAAGATTGGGGAGAATAGTGGCACATGGAACTTTCAATATTATATGATAGACTCCGTTGGGAGGAGAAAGCGTTAGCTGATGAAGCGAAAAAGATAGGGGTTAAAGTAGGCCTCGTCGACGCGAAAGCGCATCCTTTAACTCTAGTCGGAGAAGACAGTGTAGCAAATTCTACGTTCGGTGATGTAGTTTTAGAAAGATGCATGAGCCACATTCGTGGACTATACTATACTGCAGTTCTTGAAAGGGAAAAGGTTGTGATAAACTCTTATAATGTCCTTTCTTTGACAACAAACAAGCTTTTAACAACATTAGCTTTGGACAAGGCAGGAGTTCCAACACCTAAGACGGCTGTAGCATTTTCCCTAGAATCTGCGCTAAAGCTTGCTGATAGGATGGGCTATCCTCTGGTTATAAAACCAATTATCGGAAGCTGGGGTAAGATGGTTGCGTGCATAAGAGATAGGAGGGAGGCTGAAGCCCTTTTTGAAACAAGAGAAATGATTCATGAGCCTCTTCAGCAAATCTATTACTTGCAAGAGTATGTCCAGAGACCGCCGAGAGACATAAGGGCGATAGTGGTCGGGGACGAGATAATTGCGACAATATACAGGTATCAGCCTGAAGATGATTGGAGGACCAATGTTGCAAGGGGTGGAGCAGCCGTTTTAGCAAAACTTGAGCCAGAACAGGAGGATATAATAATTAAGGCGGCGAAGGCAGTGGGTGAAGGGGTATTAGGTGTTGATGCGATGGAAAGTGAGAGAGGTTTATTGGTGCATGAGATTAACGGCTGCGTTGAATTTAAGGGTGCGGCTTCAGTTTCAACAGTTAATATACCGAGGAAGATAGTGGAGTATGCGATAGGGAAGGTGAAAAGGTAAATGGTTAAGGTTGGAATAGTGGGAGCGTCAGGGTACGTTGGAGGAGAACTTTTGAGGATACTACTAGGACACCCCGGTGTTGAAATAGCTTCTGTAACTTCAAGACAATATGTTGGAGAATATGTTTTCAAAGTACACCCTAACCTTAAGGGAATGACAAACCTTCAGTTTACTGCTGAGGACCCGTTGACATTAGCCTCGAAAGTCGATGTAATATTCTTGGCAGTGCCGCATGGAGTATCATGCAAGATAACACCAAAGCTGGCTGAAACTGGTGTTAAAATTGTTGACATGAGCGCGGACTTTAGACTGAAGGATGCGACAGAATATCAAAAATGGTATGGATGGAGCCACCCGGCACCCGACCTTCTAGAAAAATTTGTTTATGGACTACCTGAACTGCATCGTGAAGAGCTGAAAAACACGAGTTTTGTTGCAGTGCCAGGATGCATGGCTACAGCTGCAATAGTAAGCCTTGCACCTTTAGCGAAAGCAGGATTATTGGACGGACCAATATTTGTTGACGCAAAAATAGGTTCTTCAGGTGCAGGTGGAAAACCATCACTTTCGACACACTTTTCTGAAAGATTTGGCGTGGTTAGAGTTTACAAGCCTGTAGGCCATCGTCATACGGGAGAAATTGAGCAGGAGTTAAAGTATGTTTCTGGAAAACAGTTTAAGGTCGGCATGACAGCTCATGCTGTTAACATGGTTAGGGGGATACTTACAACATCCCATGCCATCGTCTCCTCGAAGCCGGAGACTTCAAAGATTTGGAAAGCATACAGGTCAATGTACAATAGTGAACCGTTCGTAAGATTCATCATGGACAAGAAGGGCTTGTACAAGTATCCTGACCCAAAGATCACGATAGGATCAAATTTTGCTGACGTAGGCTTCGAAGTAGACCCCTACGTGGATAGGGTTGTAGTGTTTGGGGCAATAGACAATCTAATAAAGGGTGCTGCAGGAAACGCGGTACAGTCGATGAACATTATGCTAAAGTTTAATGAGAGGGAAGGGTTAAACTTTCCAGCACTGCATCCGGTGTAGGGAAAATGGTTATTGTAGTAAAGGTTGGTGGTAGCCTACTAAAGCTTGGCCCACCCGAAAACATTGTTAAAGATTTTGTGAAGATGCTGGAGGTGGATAAGCTTGTTCTAGTGCACGGTGGAGGATATGAGGTTACAGAAATGGCTGAAAGGTTGGGTAAAAAGCAGAAGTTTGTAGTCTCCCCGGATGGTATAAGGAGCAGGTACACTGACAAGGAAACAGTAGAAATATATACTATGGTGATGAAGGGGAAAATAAATTCTGAAATAGTTTTAGCATTGCAGGCGAAGGGTGTAAGAGCTGTTGGAATTTCAGGATTCGACGGCTCAACACTTTTAGCGGAGAGAAAGAAGAGGCTTGTAATAGTTGATGAAAGAGGTAGGAAGGTCGCTATCGAGGGAGGGTATACGGGTAAAATCGTTAAGGCGAACAGCGAGTTATTGAACACACTTTTAGAAAAAAACTTTGTTCCAATAGTTGCGCCGGTAGCTTTGGGGACAGAGGGAGAAATGCTGAATGTTGATGGAGACAGGGCTGCGGCTGCAATCGCCGGATGCCTAAAGGCTGAAAAGACAATATTCTTGACGGATGTTGGGGGAGTTATAATTGATGGGCAGTTGGTTAAGGAGATGAGTGTGGAGGAGGCGAGGAAGAGTATGAGGAAGGTTGGATTTGGAATGGATAAGAAGATAATGGCGGCTGTTGAGGCAATAGAGAATGGTGCTAAAGAAAGTATAATTTCAGCGGGTAATGTTGAAAATCCTTTAACAAACAGCCTTTATGGAGAAAATAGGACGGTGATTAGGCCATGAGTTTAACGTTTGAGGAGATTAGGGAGATAGAGGAAAAACATCTGGCACCAACTTATCAGAAGATGCCTATTGCAATAAAAAGTGGGCGAGGCTGCAAAGTTTACGATGTAAACGGTAAAGAGTACATTGATTTTATGACCGGATATGGTGTAGCAATATTAGGCCACGGTTATCCTAGGGTAATTGATTCGATAAAAAGTCAGCTTGAAAATATCGCCATAGCACATGGCTCCGTATATAGTGAACCGAGAGCACTTTTTCTGAAAAAACTTGCTTCCATAACACCTAAGAACTTAAGCTCAGCATATCTTTCAAACAGCGGTGCAGAGGCAATAGAGGCAGCTTTGAAGGTTGTTTTGAAGGCTACAAAGAGGAAAAAGGTGATCGCGATGACTGGAGCATATCACGGGAAAACTCTTGGAGCACTATCTCTAACGTTCGCTGAAAAGTATAGGAAGGCATTCGATGACATAATATACAAGGGTGTCGAGTTCGTAGAATACGGTAACCTGGAGGCAGTTGAAAATGGCAGAAAATTGGACGAGTATGCGGCAATATTTGTTGAACCGATTCAGGGAGAGGGTGGAATAAGATTGCCGCCAGAAGATTATTTGAAGGGATTAAGGGAGATAGCTGACAAAAATGGAATACTTCTTGTAGTGGACGAGGTGCAAAGTGGGTTGGGGAGAACGGGAAAGATTTGGGCTCACGAGCACTCAAACATAGTGCCTGACGTTATGACGATAGGCAAGGGCATTGGTGGTGGAATACCCATGGGAGTGACTGTGGCGAGGCCGGAGCTAATGAACGTTCTCGAAGTTGGAGAGCATACGAGCACCATGGGAGGAAACCCTCTAGCATGCGCGGCTGGAAAGGCTGTATTAGATGCGCTAACGGAAGACAAAATCCTAGAAAATGTGCAGGAAGTGGGAAACTATACGATAAAGTTGTTGAATGAGGAAGTTGGAAAGTCTAGGATAGTTAAGGAGGTTAGGGGAAAGGGTTTAATGATAGCGGTAGAGTTAAGGGTAAGATTTCTGGAAGTGCTCTTTAAGGCAATAGAATTGGGTCTGCTAACACTATATTCTGGTAAAACAGTACTGAGAATGTTACCTCCATTAATACTTTCGAAGGAAGAATCGACTAAAGCGACATCAATATTACGTGAATCGTTAAATTGGTACGAAAAAAGTAAAATTTAGGGGGAAAAGGTTTTAAATAAGTTATTTTTAGGCCTTGATATGGACATAGATAGCGTGGATAATGCGATAATAGAAGTTTTAAAAGAGAATTCGAGAATGTCTTATGTTGATATAGGGAAGAAGGTGGGATTGTCTGAGGCGGCTGTAAGAAAGAGGATAAAAAGGCTTGTCGACGAGGGGATAATAAGGAGGTTCACGATCGAAGTTAAAGAGGATGAAGCGCACGCCTTCACACTTGTCGCAGTAAACCCTTCAACACCAACATACGAGGTTTCAAAGAACATACGCAAGATAAAGGGTGTGAAAAAAGTGTACGAGATAACTGGACAATATGACATACTATCTTTTGTCGAGGGGCCTACAATAAGTGAAGTCAACAATTATGTTGAGGAAATACGTAAGACGCCGGGAGTGTTGAGGACGAACACTATAATAATTTTGAGAGAAGTCGAGTAGGGAGTGGAGTACAATGGAAGAGGATACAATAGAAAATATAGTAAACGATTTTGAGAGAGTCGGATTCGGTCCAAATTATAATGGAAACAGTCCATTAAAGGGTAGGAGAATAAAGTTTCTTGACACCACATTAAGGGAGGGGGAACAGTATCCTGGATGCTATTTTACAAACAGCCAAAGGGTACAGATAGCTTGGATGCTAGACTTTATAGGAGTTGATGCAATAGAAATAAGTCCAGTAATCTCATCAAACCATCTTGAGGCATGTAAGAAGATTGTTAGGGCTGGATTAAATGCTACAATAGTAGCACACGGTAGAGCCCTCAAGGATGACATAGATAAAATGATAGAATGTGACGCAAAATTTGTAGCATTATATCATTCGGCTTCAGACATCCAGCTAAAATATAAGCTTCGTGTTTCAAGAGAAAAGGCTATCGAAAGAACTGTTTCCGCACTCGATTACGCAAAGGCACATGGGCTAATGGCTAGGGTAACATTAGAGGATGCGAGCAGAGCAGACCCAGATTACCTTATAGCTTTCGCTAAAAGGCTTGAGGAAGCGCATGTGGACAGGATAAGCTTACCTGACACAGTTGGCATAATGACTCCAGAAGGAATGTACAATCTCGTAAAGACTGTTAAGGAAAATGTTAACGTACCATTAGATGTACACTGCCACAACGACCTAGGCCTTGCACTCGCGAACTCGATAGCCGGATTAAAGGCTGGAGCGGAACAGGTTCATGTTTCAGTAAACGGGCTTGGAGAGAGGACAGGTATAGCTGACCTTTCACAGACAGCGCTTGCGCTAAAACTTCTTTATGGAGCAGATGTTAGGATAAGATTTAACATGCTATACGAGCTGAGTAGACTTCTTGAAGAATATACTAGGATACCTGTACCAAAGTCGATGCCAATAGTTGGAGACAACGCTTACAAGCATAAGGCTGGAACACATGTTGCAGCAGTATTAAGGAATCCTAAAACATACGAACTAGTTTCACCAAAGATGGTTGGAAATAGGAGAAAACTTGTGTTTGGTGGACTTTCTGGAAAAAATGGTGCAGAATTCCTGCTTAGAATGTTTGGAATAAACGTTCCAAGCGAAAGTGAAAAACTTTTGTCCGGGCTGAAGAGTATAGGAATAGACTTATTCGAACTAGAACTTTCAGATGAGATGGAGGAAATATTGAGGAAGGAGGAGTTTTTGAGTGGAATGGAGGGGGGAAGGGTTTGACAAAAGTTTCAATACTCTTTGACATAATAAGGTGGGAGGAGAAGGCACTATACGAGGCTGGAAAAAAACTTGGTTTAGACGTTGAAATGATTGATGTGAAAGAGAAGGCTTTCAACCTATCAAAAAATTGTGGAAAAGAGTTTGGTGATATAGCTTTACAGAGAAGCGTAAGCTACTATAGAAACCTGCATACAACCGCATACCTAGAATATAAGGGAGTAAGGGTGATCAATTCATTAAATACTGCAATAATAACGGGAAACAAGATGTTCACGACACTTGTACTACAAAAAAATAATATACCAACACCAAAGACAATTGTAACATTCACATCAGATGCTGCAATAAAAGTTTTCAGAGAAGAATTTAATGGGAAAGCAGTTCTTAAGCCAGTAAGTGGAAGCTGGGGGAGAATGGTTGCACTCTTGAACGACGATGCAGCAGCACAGGCAGTTTTAGAGGACAGAGACTACATGTATCCAATGTACCAAGTTTTTTACATGCAAGAGTACGTTAACAGGCCGCCAAGAGATTTAAGAATTTTTGTAGTGGGAGAAGAAGTTGTTGCAGGAATATACAGGTATCAGCCTCAAGACGATTGGAGAACAAATACTGCGAGAGGAGGGAAGGCAGTAAAATGCGAGATAAGTGAGGAGATCAGGGAACTCGCATTAAGGGCGGCTAAAGCTGTCGGGGGAGGAGTTTTTGGAGTAGACATGATGGAGTCCCCAAACGGTTTAATTGTGCATGAAGTAAACAATACTACTGAATTTAAGAACACTGTTCCAGCAACTGGAGTAGACATACCGAGGATAATAATGGAATATGTTATGAAAGAGGCAAGGAGATAGGAAATTGGATAACTATATTCAACTACTTTATGACATGATTAAACTGTATACTCCAAGTGGTAAAGAGGAAAAAATTGCACAGATGTTGAAAGAAAAAATGTTAAATGAATTTGGAGCGGATCAAGCGTATTTGGATAAGGTTGGAAACGTTATAGGAGTATATGAGGGAATAGAGCCTTCTATACTATTATGTGGTCACATGGACACAGTGCCAGGAGAGCTGCCGGTAAAAATGGATGATGAACACGTTTACGGTAGAGGAGCTGTGGACGCAAAATCTTCGCTTGCCACATTCGTTTCTGCAGCAAGTGAGCTTAGGAAAGCAGGCTTCAGAAACAAGGTTATAGTTGCAGCCGTAGTTGACGAAGAGGATACGGGAAAGGGTATAAAGATGCTTATAGAAGATAATTTAAGGGCATCGTATGCAGTATTTGGGGAACCGTCTTCTGCAACAAACATAGTTATAGGATATCGTGGTGGAGCAAGATTTAGGTTAGAGTTTAGGACTGAAAGCTATCATGCGAGCAGTGTCTGGCTTGGAAAAAGCGCTGTCGAGGCAGCTATAGAAGTTTGGGAAAATGTTAGAAAATATAATGAGGAAGCACTTTCTAGAGAAAAAAAGTTTGATACGGTTACAGCATGTTTAACAAAAATTTATGGTGGAGAAACACATAACATGAGCCCAGCATACTGTGAAATGGTTATAGACATAAGATTTCCTCCAAGAGTAGATTATGAACACATTCTAGACCAATTAAACAGTATAGCTTCAAAGGCCTGTGGTCAAAAGATAGAATATAAGATTATAACAGAAGATTACACACCACCTTATGTTGCTTCAACAAAAAATGAGCTTGTTGAAGCATTCAAGTATGCTGTAAAAAAGGTTAAAGGTGTAGACGCACAGTTAACCAGAAAGACGGGGTCAGGGGACATGAACATATATGGTAGTAGGATGAGGGTTCCAACGATAACATATGGTCCAGGAGACCCAAAACTTGCCCACACACCGTATGAAAAAGTAAGCATAAGAGAATATATTGAGAGTATAAAGATAGTAAGTGAAGCACTTCAATACATTTCAGATAAGAAGGGTTAAAGTATATTTATTAGAAAAATGCACTCTAATTACCATGTCATCTGGTGAAGAGGTTAAGGAGGAGATTAAGAAAAAAGAATTTTTTACAAGAAAGCATGCGGCCATAACACTACTACTCATTGCAATAGCATTTCTCGTTATACCTTTCGCTTTCGCAATAAATGTTTTCTTAAACTATAGGGGGCTCGAGAAACCTCTAGGCTTAAGCATTTCAGACGCACTAATTAGTGTAAGTTTTGACATAATAGACCTAGTAGCGAAGTTAGCTTTTCTAGGAGTATGTGTTTGGATAGGGTCTATAGTGCTAAAAAATAGTGTAGAACTTTTTAAAGAAAAAAGTGAAACAAAGTGAACGGGCAGGCGTACATCGCCCTAGGGCTGGCATTCATAGCTTTGGGCGCAATATTGGTTGCGCCGCTAGCCCAGTTCATATACGAGGAAAGCGTTAACCCTAAAACATTCCTTCTAACGTCCAACGTAAACCCATACAACAGTACACATGTGGAGATTATGTTAACTATATCCTACAATGGAACCGTACCCTTAAACGATGTAAAGGCAAACATCAGCTTAGGAGGAAAAATCCTGCAAGCATACAGGGAAAAGATGAAGATGGGGGACAGCCTTTCAATAAGGATATTGTATCCAATAAAGGATGTGGAGAAGATGTCAGCACTTGAGGCGGATATAAAGTTTACAATTTCACAACTTTATCCTGTCGAAGTCAAGGTTGTGAGAATATGAGCACACTAAATAGGTTGCTAAAAATTTTTGTGAAAGCCATGCTGGGAATATTTTCTGGAATACTATGGTCTATAGTCTACATATATATTATACCAACCATGGTTTCGGGTGCAGGCTTCCAGATGGAAGAGGTTAGCCCATACTACCTTTGGATAGCAATGTTCTTTATAGTAACTGGGGTGGCAGTATCATTGATAGAGAATGTTCTCTACAAGTTTACACTAAACACGTTCGCGAAAATATTAGGCTTCTGGATACTGGCAAAAATATTGAACAACGGTATACTTTCTACAACAATATTGTATCAGAACATGAACATGATCGTGACAATAGACTTTACAATAATATTGTACCTTATAGGCATGTGGACGATAGCTACAGTGTTTGTGGACTTTTATAGTATTATTTCAAGGAAAGAACTTTAAAGATGAGAGAAGATATGTAAGTTCTCTAAAAATTGTTGTGGTGACAGAAAAATTTAGATAAGAGGGTTCCTGTTACAGAATTGATAAGATGAGCGGCCGACCAGATGGTAGACAAATTCTAAGATCCGAGGTCCAATCTAGTCTCTCAAGACTTTCTCAAGTTGAAGGCCAGCTCAGTTGGCTCTCTTCCTCTATAGCTTACATTGATAGCATGTGCACATCATTACCGTCAAGGTTTGAATCCTTAATAAAGGGAGGTTTCGTTCACAGGGTTAGTGTTGAGATGCAGCTAAAAAAGCTTGTGGACAACTGGAATCTTACGAGGGCGGCCATAACTTCTGAAATTGAATCGCTTACAAGCCAGCTTAGGAGTGAAATAAGTGCGCTTAAGATGGAGGGTAACAGCCTCTTGAACAGGATAAACCAGCCTTTCCTTGTTGAATTTGCGGTCAGAGGTGAGGTGACATTATACAATTCTAAAGTCAACTCATTTGTTTCAAGAGCCAACATCCAAATTAATCAGGCGAAACAGGGCTTAGGTGAGGTCAAAGAAAACTTTGAGAAGGTTGAAAAAGTGGTGGTCGACGCTGAAAACGTTCTTAGCGTGATATCTTCTTCATCATTCCCCCTTCAGGAAAACGAGCACCCACTATTGTCTGTTAAAGCGAAGAAGCTTGAGCCGGGAGAAAAATGCGAGGGCAGGATTATTTTGGCGGACCAACGCCTCCTTTTTGAGGTAGAAAGGGAGGTTGTCTTGGAGAGGAAGCTTTTTATTGCAACAAAAACTAAGACGGAAAGAAGCTTGGATTTAGATGTTCCCTTAGGCTTAATCGCTAGCGCCCAAAAGGGTAGGGTGGGGCTTATAGCTTGGGAAGGTGTTTATGTCGATTTAAGGCCTGGATACAAGTTTAAGGCTGTAGTCTTTGACACGAAGGGTGATGATACGGAGAAGGTGGTTGAGGCGATAAACTATGTTCTGTCAGGCCAGGCTGACAAGGACAGAACTGTTTTAGAAGTTAAGCCAGTTGAGGAGCCGAAGGCCCTCTTCTGTATAAAATGTGGAGCACCTTTAGATGTTCCAACAACTAGAGGAATCTATGAGGTTGAATGCAAGTATTGTGGTACAAGGAATAGGATAAAATAAAAATTTATTTTTGCATTTAATTAAACTATCTTGATTTAGATGGAGACAGCTATTGGAGTAGATTTAGGTGCAACCCATGTTAGGGTTGCCGTGGGAGTTAGAGATGGTAGAATTTTGGCTAAAAATGTTAGGAGAACAGTCCAAGAGGGAGACGAGTATGCGCTAAGTAGACAGATTGTGAGTATGATCAAAGAAATGCCAAGAGAATTTCTTGACGAGGCTGTTGAAGTAGTTATTGGGACTGTTGGTCCAATAAACCCTAAAAATGGTTCTATCTCTCCAGCAAATTTACCCTTCAAAAGAGCATATTTAACAAAACCGATTTCAGACGAGCTCAAGTTGCCTGTAAGATTATATAACGATTGCGTCGCAGCTGTTGTTGGCGAAAAGTTTTTTGGAGAAGGCAGAGGGAAGGAAAATTTAGTTTACGTCACCATAAGCAGTGGTATTGGTGGTGGCGTATTCGTCAACAATAAGCTACTTTTGGGAAAAGACGGCAATGCTCACGAGATAGGGCATATGACAATAGACTTTGATGGGAGACTATTGTGCGGATGTGGTAAGAGGGGACATTGGGAAGCATACTGTTCTGGAAACAATATACCAAATTTTGTTAGGTGGAAGGCTAAAAATTTTGAAAAAAATATTCTAGAAAAAAGTGTAGTTTATAGTAGACTTGATAGGCTGGAGAGTAGAGAAGTTTTTGAGGCTGCGAAGGCTGGAGACGAATTCTCTTTAAATGTTGTAAATGAGATTGGTAGGTTGAACGCTATAGGATTCGCTAACCTAATAAACCTCTATGATCCAGAATTGATAATTGTCGGCGGTGCTGTAGCATTAAATAATAGGGAACAGATTTTGAATCCAATACTAGAACATGTTGAAGAATATACAATAAATAGGGTTCCTGAAATAAGGTTCACTAAACTCGGGGACGAGGTTGGATTATATGGTACTATAGCTGCAGCATTTTATCTCAAGGAATAGCATTTTTAAGGTTCCCGTCCAAGATATTTTGCTATATTCGAAAACCATTCTGGAACATTGATCATTTCAACCTTCCTATATGGTGTATACGGTTTTATGTCAATAACGGGAGTGCCGTCGAAGACATCTAATCCCCTTGCATGAATAAAACGTCCTTCAATATCTAAAACTTCTATGATACTTACCCCTATAGGATTTGGCCTACTAGGCGAATCGCATGCAAAAACCCCAACTTCAGGGACAAGCTGTTCTGGAACACCCATTTCTATAGCATGACGTAGCCTAACCTTAAGAACCCTTCTGGACTCCAAACCAATTTTGTGAAGAAATGTGAGAAGAATAAGGTGTGAGAAGCCTCTTATGTTATACAATCCTTCAGAAAACTCTTCAAAAATTTCTATAACACCTTCCACATTTTTACTTAAGCGTACAATTTTATCTTCTACATTAACGTGCACAATTCCAATCGGGAAAATTGTGAAATTTTCCAGTCACCGCTCACCCTAATCAAAATTTTAATTTAACAATAATAAGACCTGAAAGTAATCCAAAAGTTAGGCTTAAAAACTTTTGGAAATCGAACATGAAAGAGCCTAGACCAAAAGCTTGAACCCCATACACAATATATAATATTACAGCTAATATAATAGTAAGTGATACTGGATAAAATATCTTTTTATAGCCTTTTAACGTTAAAAACATGTATAATAATGTGATGAAGGTTAAACCTATAAGAGCTTGTACGAACACATGAAATCCTGAGAGGTGTACATAGTCTAAGTTGTAGACTACAAGTATTGTGTATGTTAGGAGGTTGGCGAGAATAGAAGACAGAAGGGGGGAAGGTATAAAATATTTTGATAAATCATTTTTTAAAGAAAGATTATAAAATTTTAATAGCGCGGAAGAGGCCGTGAAAGCCAAAATTATAAGATATATTGAGAAAATGTTTACTGCAAGCCCTGGCAGACTATTCTGGATAAAAATGGATAGTATAATTCCAAACGGGTTTGTGATTGAAAGTTCAAAAAAGTTTACTAGCCTATTATCAACATACACAATTATTGAACCAAAAATTAGGAGTGCAACCAGTATTGTATAGAATATGTATATTTTCTTATAGTTTTCAAAGAATATTTTTAGAACATTTCTTACAATTTCTTTTGAAGAATCTTCGGCCATAACCTATTTTGGAAAAGAATTCAAGCATATAAGTATTTTCCCAAATTATGTCAAAAATTGGCTACAAATGCTAAAGTCTACCATCACGTCGCATACGGGAATATAGTTCATCAAAGTTACTGCATTTTAGTGCCAGAACAACATTTTTGGGGACATTTAATGCTCCTATAGTCATATTATCTTCCAACCTTTGCCCCCTAAATTCTATATAGTATAGATCTTCGTATGGAATGCTCAGATAGTTTAAGACTGTAGACTTAACTTTTCCAATAGTGGTATCGGAACTCACGTTGACCTCAATAAGGTTTCTGGAAAAATGGGTCCTATTACCGTAAACGTTAGAGTAGTCGACGGAAACTTTAAAGGATGGCATTTTAAATATAGTAGCCCATTTTCCTAGCGATTTCTTCTAGTCTTCTGATCCTATTCTCTGTTGAAGGATGTGTGCTAAAAAGTTCAAGTAGACCTGAGCCCCTAAACGGGTTAGAAATCCATAGCGAGGCGGTAGATGGCGAAGCATTGAGTGGTGCACCACGGTATATCATTTCCTCAATCTTAGTTAGCGCGCGAATAAGGGACTGAGGCCTTCTAGTAAGGACGGCGCTTGCTTCATCTGCATAATATTCTCTGCTTCTAGAAATTGCAAGCTGAACAAATGTTGCAGCCAGTGGAGCAAGTATGGCAGCGCCTAATGCGGCAATGCTTCTTGCACTATCATCTCTGCCTCTTCCACCTAAGCCGCCTAATATGGCCATCCAAGCTATAAGGTTACCTATGTATGAGATTGCTGTAGCTATTGAGGCGGCGACTGTTGAAACAAGCATGTCCCGATGTATAACGTGGCCTATTTCGTGACCTAGTACAGCTTCTATTTCATCATCATTCATTATATTTAGTAATCCTGTTGTTACAGCAACTACAGCATGCTCTTTATTCCTTCCGGTAGCGAAAGCATTTGGCTGAGGGCTTTTTACGATGGCGACCTTAGGCTTAGGTATACCAGCTTGATAGGCAAGCTTTGAAACTATGGCATGAAGTCTTGGAGCCTCTTCCTCGCTAACAATCTTTGCTCCAGTACTCGCTAAAACAATCTTATCGCTTATAAAGTACATTAGGAAGTTGAAGCCTAAAGCGAACAGTAGGAACCAGAAAGCTAGGCTAACACCACCAATAAGGAAGCCTAGTGCTACGAGGATACCTCCAAGTAGAGCAAACAATAGTGTAAGCTTAAGGTAAGCCTTTAAACTACTACCTAGTGAGAGGCTCATAATAGATCACTATATTTGGCCTTTTATGACCTAATATAAACTTTACTTAATATTGTTAAACAGAATTTCAGAAAACCTAGAATTTTATGGAAAGTGTTTTTAACCAAAAATTTAAAGGAAATGATGTGAAATATAAGATAATCTTCTTTGACATGGATGGAACGCTTATAAAATGTAAAAGCAGTTGGGAGATTGTTCACAAAAGATTTGGTACAGTTAAAGAGGCAAAGAGAACCTTAAAAGCGTATAGTGAGGGAAAAATATCGTATAATGAGTTCATGAGAAGAGATATAGGTTTGTGGATTAATAGGAGGGGTAAAGTTCATGTTAGAGAAGTAGAGGATATTTTGTCAAGGTTCGAGCTTACTAAAGGAGCCAAAGAGGTTACAGGAAAGTTAAAGAGCATGGGGTTAAAGATTGTAATCATCACTGCGGGAATAGACCTTCTCGCTGAAAAGGTAGGTAAAGAAGTTAATGCTGATAGGGTGTACGCGAACAAGTTGATGACCGATGATAAAGGTTACCTTATAGGTGAGGGAATAGAAATTGTTGACCCGAGAAAGAAGGATATAATACTTGAGAAAGTGGCTAGAGAGGAGAATGTTCTGCTAGAGGAAACTATTGCTGTAGGAGACACAGTTTATGATTTAGAAATGCTTAGAAAGGCTGGACTTGGACTATATCTTGGCAACAAACATGAAATTTTTGATACAAAAATACATAAGATATGTTCCTTATACGAGATACTTGATTATGTTAGGAGATAAATTTTTAGGTTAGAAGATTATTACCTTATTGTGATAGCCCGGTGGTGCAGCGGCCAAGCACAGCGGCCTCTGGAGCCGCAGACACCAGTTCGAATCTGGTCCGGGCTACCATTTTCAATCAAAAATTTTGTCAATAAAATTTGGAGACGGATGGATAACTTGTGTTTGAAAGCCTATATTTGGAGACCTTCAACTCCCTTTAGTACACTTTTAACTATAGTGTTTGCTTCGACTTCCTCACCGTACGATTTCTGTTCACGTCTCCAGTCGAATCTTTCAATAAACTTTTTTAACAGCGTCTGGAGCCTTTCAATGTTCTTTGACTCTACTTCAAAGATCAAGTTTAACACGATTTCCTGATGCTTTATTTTTGTATCGGACGCGGTTTTGACGAGTGACATGAAATGGGGTATACAGAATCCTCTAGATTTTGAAAAAATTTCTCTGAATTCAACATCTTCATCCAGCATCCTAATTAATGTTCCCCTTCTAAGTGCATCTAACTGTTTAAGGTATTCGCAGGCTGGACATTCTTCTGTCCCTTTAACATTGTTCTCCAGCCGCATAATAGCTTGCTTCAAAAGTTTTGCAAACTCTCTCCTACGTAGTATGCGTGAACCACTTGTGTTAACGTTTATAATACTTGACCTAACACTTTGAACATTCTCCGCTAACGTTTTTACAACATCTAGCATGTATAGGGCGTACCCAAGTCCATCCTGACTTCCTGGGGTGTAGGCTGTATTGTAGAGCAGGTGCATATGCCTATTGCAGAAGCCTCTTGCATTAACAACTTTTGCCCTAAAGTCAGGATCCATGTTCACCTCGTTGGTTAGAAGATGTGGCATTAGTCTTTCTTCACTTTTTGTCCAGAGGTAACACAGTGGGCAAGTTTGAACCTTCTGGAAAGCGTCTAAAATGTCTAATGTGGTAATGTCCTTTTTAACCAAATCATATCACCCAAGAATAAGCTTTTCAGCCTCCAAAGTTTTCAGTAGTGAGGTTGCGTAGTACACGTTTTCTAGGTTGGATATTCCGAGAACTATTGTCCTCCTAAACCCTCCATCCTTATTCACACAGTTTAGTACAAATTTTATGTGCTCAACTGGAAAGTTCGCTTTTTCATTTAATATCTTTAAGGCTTCAACGCCATAGTACGTGTACTCAATGTAGGGTAGAATGTTTTCCGGCCTCGTAACAAAACCACCCTCAGGCCTTTCACAGGCCCTAACATATTTAAGAACACTTTTCCTCCCAGCCAAATTAAGCCTGCCTAAAATGTTTAAAGTGTTGAGGGCATAGTATGTTGATGTTAGTGTACTATGGTCTTTAAGGCCGAAGCCGCCGTCCTCGTTCTGGTGTCCAAGAATTGCTTCTGCCAGCTTTTATTCAAAAACTTGGCCCATGAAATTTGAAAGTTTAGAAAGCTCTGAAATGTAGTTGAGCTTTTTAAACTCCTGTTCTATTTCGTAAATCTTTTGTACGGGTGATAGGTATGCGTTTTCTAGAACCATGTGGATGTTTTCCATTAGCCTTTTTCTTGCAATAGACTCCTGTTCGAGTAGGATTAAGCTTTTAACCGCATAATATAGCGAGTATATGCTTTCGATTTTGAAGTTGGCCAGCCATGTAGTACACTTATCTTTTTCCTTAAAGCCTTTTCCAATATTCTCTAAGATTGATATCGAGTAGTATGTTGCTGCAGGGTTGGGATAGTCTACTGGTGACATCATAAACCCTCCTTCTCCAGAATACCTTTCCATCACAAAATTTTCTATCCTTTCATAGAGTTTCAGAAGATATTGTGACATCACATCAGACCCTAATCGATAAAACAATTTAAATGTAACTATGGTTACATGCACTAGATTGTTTCATGATCAGATAAAGTTATTTAAGAGAAGATCTATTATCCTTTGACATGGGAAGAGGATGGATTTTCGTATTCTATGATGTACCGAATAGTCCGTCAAAGATCAGGGTTAAGCTTTGGAGGGAGTTTAAGGGAATGGGGGCAATATATCCCCCATATTCAGTATGTATACTACCAGACAATAGTAGAGTGAGGAGAAAGCTTGAGAATATTAGAAGGGATATAGAAAAACATGGTACAGCCGTAATCTTTAGGGCTAGGGGGGAAAGGGATGTGGACGAAGCTAATGTCCTGAAAATGTTTGATGAGGAAAGGAGGGGAGAGCTTGATGAAATTTTAGAGGAATGTGAGGAGTTCATGAAGGAAATTCAGCATAATATTGAGTGTGGTAACGTGACGGCTGAAGAGGTTGAGGAACTGGAGGAGAGCCTTGAAGGCTTAAACAGATGGTACAAAAAGGTGATTTCAAGAGGAGTGGAGGTGTCCTCGGACTCGAAGGTTGAAGAAAGCTTAAGAAAATGTAGTGAAATGTTAAACAGTTTCGCTGAAATGGCGCAAAAAAGGCAGGATGAGGAATGGAGAAAGAGGCAACAGCTTGAATCCGAATCCAACGCGACTTAAAAAATATTTCGCTGTCCTCTTCCCCATTCCTTTACATTTTTTCAGTTAGTCCAGTCAAGTAACCTCTTTTCTCCCTCCAGCTTCTTTATTTCGGTGACGTCTTGTGTAACCTCCATTGTTCCAAGATACTTGCCGTTCTTATCCCTTACTGGAAAATATCTAATGTGTATGAGACGCCCATTCATTTGTATCCAGAATTCTGCCACATCCTTTTCACCTCTTCTAAATGATTCGAGTATCTTGTTTACTATGTGTATGCTTTTCTGAGGATGACACATTTGAACCTTTCTTCCAATAACCGATCTTGTCCTTACAAATATTCTCTTTTCAGCCTTGTTAAAGTATTTTACTGAATCGTTCGCGTCAACGAATGTTATGTCGACTGGTAGTGTGTTCAGTATTGCCTCTATCTCTTCTCTCGACAGAGAACCTGTTTCAAACGTTATGTCACCTTCACTTTTAGCCTCTTCTACATGTGGAGCAAACTCTTTTCGCTCCACTTTTTTGGGTACAGGTGGTGTGAAGCAGCAGTATCCTATTTCGTCGAAGTCTATTCTCGCGTTAGCCCATTCATCCTCTGACAGAAGGTTTAGTGAAGTTGGGAAGAGTATATTATTTTCCTTGTAGAAGTGGCTTTTTAGGAGATCTTGGATTTCTTTTGAAGTCTTTTTTAGTAGGTTTATAGTCTCTTTGTTATGATATTCTGTATACTTTCCAACTAGACTATATAGTTCTTTCTTCTTTTCCCTTATCTGATTATGTTCAATCCACATTATGGTAGGAGGTTCAGTTACACCGTGCTTTTCTAGAAGAGGAAAGAGTACATTTTCTTCTCTAAGATAATGCTTTTCTGAGTCGATAAAGTCTTCTGCAATATGCCTTACTTTATCAAGGATTTCCTTCACCCTATTGGGTTCCCTTTCTGTTTCGAGCACACTAACTAAAGCTACTAGATTCCCTGCTAATGAAGTCATAATTTTATGTTCTTCCATTAGAATTTCTATAGGATGACCTTGCGGTAGCGTTTTTATTTCACCTTCTAAACCTTCCTTAAGAACATCAAGATGCACGTCGCACAGTCTTCTAATTTCTTCTCTTGGCAAACCCTCTTTAACAAGCTCTTCTTCAGCTAAAGCTACTTCTTCAGGCTTAAGTCCGGTTAAGAATGTGACAAATTTTTGTTTAACTTCCTCTGGTGGAGATCCAGCATGAAGTTCTTTTATAATTTGTTTTAGAATTTCCTTTCTTTTTTCGAATTCTTTATCCATTATTTTTCACCTTCCTATTACATTGTCATATTACTATTGTAATAAACTATATTTATATGTTTCCCCTATGGTAGGGTGATGGTTCATGTACACACCATGCGAGGCTGTTGTTAAAACTGTGTTACCTAATATTAGGGCTCTAATTGCAAAAGAACTTTCCGAAAACTATCACATGCGACAAGCTGATGTGGCCAAACTTTTAGGAATCAGCCAGTCAGCTGTAAGCATGTACGTTAGAAAAAACCGTGGTATTGGAATAAATTTAGAGAAGGAGAGGGATGTCCATGAACGAATAATTTGGCTAAGTGAAAGGATTTTTGATGGAAGCATAACTCAAGAAGAATACATTTCTAAAGTTTGCGAAATATGTAAGCTTGTTAGGTCGAGGGGTTTACTTTGTCCCTTACATAAACAATACGCAAAGCCTTTAAACCTTGATGCATGTTCATATTGTTTAAAAAAATAATGTTAAGTTTAAATTTGCTTATATACTACCCTAGTTTCGAGTTTAAGCATGCAAGTGGAAGTTATTGAGGATATTACGTTGAACCCTGATTTAAAAGAGTTTGTTAACTTGAAGAAGATCAGAGGGGTTAGCGAGGATGAAGTTAAGAAGATTCTGGAAGTTGGCTTATCCCTGGCTAAGCCAAGAGCGCTTCTCACGACAGTGAATGTTGAGAAGATTGATGGAGTACAAGTGCAAGTTGAAGGAGGATATGTCTTTGAAGGGAAAATTCTTTCAAGTAGATTGAGCGTTGGGCAGCCTATAATAGTTTATGTTATAACATTAGGGGGAGAACTTGAAAAGGCTGCATCGGAGCTTGCGAAGGAGAGTGTTGTTAAGGCTTATGTTCTTGAAAGTGTTGGAGACTATCTTCTTTTTAAGGCCAGAGAGTATGTTAAAGGTTTGGTCGAAAAGAGGTTAGGTGGTACTGTTTCAAGTTTTGCTCCTGGAACAGGTAAGGGGGACCTGTTCGATTTAAGGCAGCAGGAGGTAATCTTTAGGATGCTTGAGCCTTGGAAGCATATTGGTGTAAGCTTGACCAGCAGCCTTCTAATGGTGCCTAGAAAGTCTTCTTCAGGAATATTTGCACTTTCAGCTGAAGAGTATGTCGCTTGCATGTACTGTCCGAGAAAATGTGAGAGTAGGAGGAGGCCGTTTGTGGGAAATTTTAGAGAGGTTAAATGCGACCTTCACGTTTAGGCTAAAAAGTACTTTCTAATCCTTTCCGCCATGGCTTCTGGAGATTCATAGGCTTCACCTTCCATCATTAGCGTCTGAAGACCCCAAAGGTCGCTGACGTAGGGGAAACGGTATCCTGAGCGGCCTATAATCTTCATGCCTATTCTAAAGTATTCTTTGGAGTCTCCGGTTAATGGGCCTGAGTAGAAGACCATGTTGAATGATGAGAGGCCTTCGTCTTGGAAAAAGTTTAGAACACATTTAACACCTTTAATGAGCTCATTAATAATGTTATCATCTATTTCTAGAAAGTTTGAAAGACCTTTGCTTACGGCTGAAACTTCGTAAGTGTGCATTGGCGCGAATGGGGTTAACCAAACTATGTTATCTGATTCGCTTAGGAAACGTTCACCATTTCTTTCAATGTTTATGAGGTCAACCCAATAGTTTGTTCCATTACTTTCATAGTAAATTTTACTTTTATCCAACAAATCTTTTAACATATTGAATGGTATTTCGCTTGCTAAAACTTGTATGTGTGGATGCACTACCGTGGAACCGGAGGGTGGAAAATAGTTTTCTATAAAGCATGCATATTTTATTTTATTATCATATTTGTGGAGACTTTTTATCCAAATAAGCCCAGCTCTAATGCCATCGTATAATTTTTCAGGAATTTCTTTAAGTTTCAGGTAATGTTCTCTAGATATGACGCCTACAGCATTATAGTCCATGTGCGCGAATAGGCTGGGAAATAGTACGGTTTCTCCGACAAGAATCTGTCCATCTTCCACAATTTCTTTTGGAAACCTTGGTGTAGATTTCTGAACCTTTTCTGGACAGAAAGGGCAGTTTGCTTTAGTTTTTTCTACAACATTGAAAATGTCATTTTCATCTGATTCGAAAATCCTTTTAACGTACTGGAAACGTCCAGGAGTTATAACAGTTTCACGTTGTAGAAGGGGGTCAAGTCTATGTTCAACGATTTGCTCCTCATATTGGTAATCTTTTAGTGGGGAAAGAAGTTTAGCATATTTTATTTCCCTTTTAAACTGTATGCTCATTTTGGACACCCTAAAATTATAATTTTTTCTAATATAAAAGCTTGGTTATCATATAGACCATTTTGGAGATGGAAGGAAAGTGATAGACCATAGGTCTGTTAATATCGTTTGTATTATTACCGTGAAAATTATTGCGAGAATGGAGATTCCTATTGCCTTTAGCCATCCCACGCCAAATATTGACTTAAAAACCCAAATGTAGAAAAAGTATGCAATTATAAAGGATACTATAAATGAATGGAAAATTAGATGTGCAATCGCTAGGATGACAACGTAAACTATAGAACCAAATAGTGTGGCAATCATGGACTGTAAAAGGGTCGATTTACCTGAAGTCAAAATCTTTGCAGAAACATAAACCGGTATGGAGGCAATAGCCCAAACAATAAATAATAGCGCAAAACCTAAGACCAGTATTATAGGAATTAATGGGATCATGTAAACTATCTTTCTAAAGTATATTATTTATAGGTTTTCTAGCGGGAGTTTTTGCCGGATTCCTAATAATGGTAGGCTATTTGAGCAGACTGTTTCAAGCGGCTCCACTCTCATGAAGGGTGAGCATCCCCTACTGGTAGGGTAGGCTCAGCTGGAAAGCGAACTGGCTTCCAATAATCTGGATCTTCGGCTTCGGAATAATCTTCTTCATCTCGCTTTCTTGAGGGGTTAAGGCTACAGAATATTTTTATAACAAGCCACAGAATGTACACGAAGTATAGAAGTTGAGAGGGTTGTTAAAATTGGAAAGTGAATCGGATAATAAAAAAGGCGGAAGATAGTTGAACAGAAACGTGGCGGCAATGGGTTTCACAAGCCTGTTCAGCGACGCGAGCCATGAGATGGCCACCTCTATTCTGGCACAATTTTTAACAATAGAATTGCATGGTTCAGCTGAAGTATTGGGTTTAATAGAGGGCTTGGCAGATTTCTCCTCGAGCTTTATTAAGACGTATTCGGGCTGGCTCAGCGACAAATTGGGCAGGAGAAAACCTCTTGCAACTTTGGGTTACACGCTTACAGGAATATTCATATCCTTCTTTGCCTTCGCATATAACGCCCTTCAAGTGCTTTTTTATAGAACTGTTGGATGGATTGGAAGAGGAATAAGGGAGCCTCCTAGAGACGCTCTTCTGGCCGACTCGGTTAAGCCTGAAAATTACGGTCACGCTTTCGGTTTCCATCGCATGATGGATACTTTAGGCGCCATAGTAGGTCCCAGCATAGCCTTTATTTTACTACCCACCATAGGATTCAGGAGTGTTTTCCTAGTTGCACTTTTGCCGGGCATCCTAGCGATACTAGTGTTTGCACTTTTCACAAAGGAAAGGGTTTGTAAGCAAAAAACCGAAAAGCGTAAGCTTCTGGGCGATATAAGAGGGTTGCCAGACACATTCAAACATTACTTATTGGCTGTAGGCATATTTGGCGTTGGAAATTTCGCTAACACTTTCCTCACATTGAAGGCTACAGAAGCCCTAACACCAAGCTTAGGAGTTATGGTTGCCAGCAGCATCAGCGCATTCCTTTATATGCTACTTAATGTGGCAGTGGAGTAAAAGGTTTTGCACTAAAAGTATTTGAAACTTTCTGTTATAAAGTTTATAAATAAAAATCTTTTTTACTAAAGTTAAAAGTGAAATAATATAATGGCACTTCAATCCGAGATCAAGTGGCATTCACTCAAAGTAGATGATGTGTTAGAAAAGCTTGGCACATCAATGGAGGGTTTAAGTGAGGAGGAGGCTAAGAGGAGACTTGCAGTATATGGTTTTAATGAAATTAAAAGAGAAAAGGCTACACCCGCGTGGAGAATTTTTGTCGAACAGTTCGAGAACATTCTAATTCTACTTTTGATTGCTGCAACATGTTTTTCACTACTAATCGGAGAAGTTCTTGATGCAATTGTAATATTTGCTATAGTTATAGCTTCTGCAGTCTTAGGTTTTGTGCAAGAATATCGTTCTGAAAAGGCAGTACAACTTTTGAAGAAGCTTGCCGCACCGTCTGCAACAGTTGTGAGAGAGGGAAGAGAGAAGGTGATTTCTTCAAAGGATATTGTTCCAGGAGATATTGTTGTGTTAAGGGCTGGAGATAGGGTTCCAGCCGACATTAGACTCATTGAAGTATATAACTTGAAGGTTGATGAAGCGCCTTTGACTGGAGAATCTGTTCCAGTTGAGAAGAATGTTAAGCCTCTACCTGAAGACACTATAGTTTCTGATAGAGTTAACATGGCATTTAGTGGAACTGTTGTAACTTATGGTAGGGGATTGGGTGCTGTTGTTGCAACTGGAATGAACACCGAATTTGGTAAGATAGCTAAGACTGTTCAAGAGGAAGAGAAGGTTGAGACACCATTAGAAAGGAGAATGGATGCTATAGGCAAGTGGTTGACAATTTTTGCTCTTAGCGTTTGCGGACTTGTTGCATTCTTGGGAATATTGAGGGGGTATGAGATTATTGATATGATACTTTGGGGTATAAGCTTGGCCGTGGCAGCGGTTCCTGAAGCATTGCCCGCTGTTGTGACTGGTTCTCTTGCAATTGGAATGTATGAGATGGCTAAGAGAAAGGCTATTGTCAGAAGGCTTCCGGCTGTTGAAACCTTAGGAAGTACTTCGATAATCTGCGCTGACAAGACGGGCACAATGACAAAGGGTGAGATGACTGTAAAAAAGATCTTTGTAGACGACAAGGTTGTTGAAGTTAGTGGTGTAGGTTATGAGCCTAAAGGCGAATTTTATGTTGAAGGCAAAAAGGTTGAACCTTCAAAGATTGAGACACTTTATATGCTTTTGAAAGTTTCTTCCTTATGTAATGACGCCAAACTATTTTATGAGGGGGGAAGGTGGTGCATAAGCGGAGACACAACAGAGGGGGCGCTTATCGTTGCTGCAAGGAAGGCGGGTATAGGTGAGGAGGAGCTCAGTAAGTATCCAAGAGTCAACGAAATACCGTTTACTTCTGAAAGGAAGAGGATGACAACTGTCCATAGGATGCCCGATTCTGATAAAATGCTTGCGGCAATGAAAGGTGCACCGGAGGTTGTCCTTGAAAGGTGCAAGTGGATTATGAGGGATGGAAAGCGTGTTAAGCTTACAGAAGAAGAGAAGAGGAAAATTTTGGAGGTTAACGAGAAAATGGCCTCTGAAGCCTTGAGAAACTTGGCTGTAGCTTACAAGGAGGTTAAAGAGGTTCCAGAGAAGATTGATGAAAGGGAGTTTGAAAAGGATTTCATATTTCTTGGTATCGAGGGCATGATAGACCCTCCAAGGGAGGAGGTTAAGGAGGCGATAAAGCTTTGCAAGGAGGCTGGAATAAAGGTTGTGATGATCACGGGAGACCATAAGCTTACTGCAGTAGCTGTAGCCAGGGAGCTGGAGCTGTTGGGTGAAGGAGAAGATCTTGTGTTAACTGGGGTGGAGCTGGATAATATGCCAGAAGAAAAGTTTAACGAAATCGTTGAAAGGGTTAAGGTTTATGCGAGAGTATCTCCAGAGCATAAGACAAAGATTGTGAAGGCTTTAAAGAGTAAGGGCTACGTTGTAGCCATGACGGGTGATGGAATAAATGATGCTGCAGCATTGAAGATGGCGGACATAGGTGTGGCGATGGGTATAACAGGGACTGAGGTTACAAAGGAGACTTCCGACATGATATTGGCTGACGACAACTTTTCAACAATAGTTAACGCGGTCAAAGAGGGGAGAAGAATCTTCGACAACATTAAAAAGTACCTCACGTACCTGCTTCAGTGCAATATTGCCGAGATTGCGATAATGCTTGTTGCTACATTGGCTGGTTTACCTTTGCCCCTGACGGCTGTACAGATACTTTGGGTTAACCTTACTACAGATGGATTGCCTGCTCTGGCGCTTGGAATAGACCCACCAGAAGAGGACGTCATGAGAAGAAAGCCTAGAGATCCTAAGTCGAGTTTGATAAACAAGAGGGAGTTTGCAATATTCTTTATAATGGTTCCAGCTATTCTTACAGCAATACTGTTTTCAAACTTCCTTCTTACATTAGCTACTGAAACAACATACTTTAGTACGTTTGAAGAAAGTGAGCTTATTGAGCCTAGGACGGAGCTTTTAACGGTCATGATAGTTTGTGAACTGGCGATAGCGATAGCATGCCATTCTCTAAGCAAGCCTGTTGTGAAAGCTCAGCCGTTTTCGAACAAGTATCTTTGGCTGGCTGTCGCAAGCTCTCTAGCATTACAGCTTCTAGTACTATATGTGCCCTCATTACATGAGGCATTTGGTGTAACCTATCCAGCGATAGAGGATTGGACACTTGGAATAATTTCTGCACTAGGAATATTTGCTGTAGTGGAAGTTGCAAAGACAGTTTTGGACAAAAATAGAAAACCATAAAAACATTTGATATAAATAAATGGGGGAATGAAAATCAAACCATTTTTCCTAATAGCGCTACTATTACTTTTAACTTCAAACATAGTATACGGTGTACTGGCATATGATAATTATCCAACTTGGTCTAAAAGTATAGAAAATTTTGCAAGCGAAAAGTATAGGATTTCATTGACAGGTGACCAGAGTTTAGTTTATGCTATAAACAGGTCTTTTGTTATTGGATTAAGTACATTTGATGGGGGCAAGAGAATAGAGTATCTTCCAGCAAGATATGGTGACATGGTGGATGGAGTAGTGGTGCATAGTAGTGGAGGCTACATAGTTTCGATCGTTAATGGCACATTTATAAGCGTCTATAATGTGACGAGCTATAAAATCACGATTTTTAAAGCAAATTTTACTGTTGAAAACATTATTTTACCTAAAAAAGTGGATAAAGAATATACGATAGTCTACACAACTTCAGATGGAAACATAACACGCGTGGATGCAAGGGTGCCGGGAAATGTGATAGTGAAGTGGAGCACTAGAATGAGTTCAAAAATAATTGCAATAGACTGTGATGAACCCTTCTATAGAATACTTGCTGGATTAAATGATGGAACAGTAGCACTAGTAGATCCTATAGATGGAAAAATTATTAAGAGTGTAAAATTAGGTGATTCTATAACATCATTAAAGGTTTCAAGCTCAGGATTTCTCGCAACTATAACAACAAAAAATGAACTACATATTCTTAGAACAGACACGTTAGAAGATGCTTCAGAAAAAATAGTTTTTTCAAACACACAATGCACTTCGTCAACAATCTCATATGATGATTGGGGTGGAAGAGTTGCTGTAGGCTTGAGTAATGGTACAATATTCTATTACAAGCTTCTAACAGAAGAATACGGTAAAGCTGTTATATCTTCAAGTGCCGTAAGGATTGTTGGAGACAAGAACCTAGACTACATAGCCTGGGCTTCAGGGGGAAAAGTTGGAGTGACAAAGTTTATGGGGGAAACTCTTTGGAGCTATACGGTATCGACGACAACCGACATTTCTATAGCCTTCAATGACGAAAACCCAGACTATCTTATAGCATGCACAAAAACAAAGATCATAGCATTCACTAGAAAACCTTCTGCAAAGATTACATTGGAAGTAAATCCTAAGGTTATAGGGTTAGGAAACAATGTGACATTTGAGGGAAAAATTGAACCGACACTTTCAAACCAGACAATAAAATTTTACATTCAAGACCAAGGTGTGTGGAAAGAAATAGGATGGACTTTGACAGATAAATTGGGAGCATTTAAATTCACATATAAGCCGGCCGATGCAGGACTATTTACAGTAAAAGCGTTGTGGGAGGGAAACGATGAATTCAAAGAAACTTCGACTACAAATGTAATAGATGTGAGAAAGCCTGTAAAGATAGAAGTTAGGGCAGCCAACATGTATGGGAAACCGATACAAAACTTGAAGGTTATTGTAAATGGAACCAGATATTATACGAACACGGATGGTACAGCTAAAATAGAAGCATATGCGGGAACACTTAATATTGTTGTAGAAAACGTATCAAACATAACATCAGACGTGAGATACAGGTTCAAGGTTTGGGAAAACGTAGGAGTAGAAAAAAACCAGTTAACAATAAAAGTTGACTCGAACATGACACTTACCGCAAAATATACTATAGAATATAGAGTGACAGTTGAAACGCCAAAATATTTCCTTTACGACCTTTCACCTTTAAGCCCGGACCAGTGGTACGAGAATGGTACAAAGGTGGAGGCCATACTATTACCGATAGAATCATTCAACACTACAAGCACTAGAATAGTTTTTACGGGATGGGAGGGATCTGGACCCGGAGCCTACAGTGGCAAGTCCAAGAAAGCTACTTTAAACGTATTTGGGCCAGTTTATGAGAAAATTTTGTGGAAGAAACAGTACAAGCTTAACATTTTGATGACACCGAGCACCCTAAACTTGGACAAGGTTAGAGTACAACCTTCCTCGATAGACTACTGGTATGATGAGGGAGTTGATGTTGAGATAGAGGCGCCTGAACAGATATATGTTGGAGAAAACGTTAGATATGTTTTCTCTCAATGCAAATACGATGGTACTATTACTTCTTTGAAAAAGATAAGCTTAAAGCTAGATAATCCGAGAATGGTTAACATAACATATTATGTACAATATTATTTGAAAGTAACCTCCGACTTCGGCGACACTGAGGGAACAGGATGGTACAATTCTTCTCAAAAGGCAGTGTTTAGGATAATAAATTCTACACTGTATGTTTCTGAAGGAGTGAGGAGAGTTTTTGTGGAATGGAGAGGCAACATTTCATCAGCATCTCCTGTGGGGCAGATAGTCTTGAACGGTCCAGCAAATGTGCACGCGGTCTTTGTAACACAATATTTCCTTAACGTTACATCAGAATATTCTCAGGTACTTTCTAAGACCGGGCAACAGAATCCTTCAAAATGGTATAATGAGGGAGTGGAAGTAACATTCTATATTTTGGAGCAAACTGTGGACAAAGACTTTTTCACATACTATTCATTTGAAGGATGGCGTGGAGATATTGAAAGTACAGAACCGATGGTGACGTTGAGGATGGTTAAACCGTATAATATCAGGGCACAATGGAGGCTCGAATGGAAGATGTCAAATGTTATAATGGTAATTTTACCTATTGCAGCTGTTGCAGCGATAATGGTTTGGCTAATATTTTACAAAAAAAGGAAGGTTAAGGAAACTGATTTGAAATAGAAGTTTTCTAATTTTGATATTTTTCCATTGCCTCAAGTACAGGCAATTTTTCCCCCATTATGGCTTCCAGTAAAGCGCCTCCACCAGAGCTGACATATGATACCTTATCGTATAGTCCAAGCCTACTTAATGCGGCTATAGTGTGACCGCCTCCAGCAACAGTGAAGGCACCAGATTCAACAGCAGCCTTAAAAACCTTCCTTGTGCCCTCAATAAATTTGCTGTCCTCGTAGACACCCATTGGACCATGCAAGAATACGGCTTTAGCTTTAGAAAGGATTATCGAATAATCTTCCATTGTTTTAGAACCTATATCAGATATCTCATACTCTGTAGGCAGTTCCCTAACATTAAGTTCCAGCCTATTACCGTTACATTTTACTGCCAAATCTTCGGGTACAAAAATTTTTTCTCTAAAACGTTCTAGGAGGGATTTGGCCTTTGGAACCAGTTCAAGCAGGCCCTTGTCCTTTAATACTCTAACATTTGTTTCACCCAAGTTGGTTCCTTTAGAGTGTAGGAAAAGTTGTGCGACAAGACCGCCAGTAAGAATATAGTCCACTCTATCGTTCAATAGAGTATATTCTGATATTTCGACACCCTCTTTAACCTTGGATCCGCCTAAAACGTAGACTATTGGCCTATTTTCTACAGACCTAATCTTTTCTATGGCTAGAATCTCCTTCTCCATAACCCTTCCAAAAACTGTAGGAAGTACTGGAATAAAGCCTACAATTGACGCATGAGCACGATGTGCTGCTGCAAAAGCGTCTATGACAAAGAGGTCAGCTAATGGAGCGAGCGCCTTAACAATTGCTGATTTTGAATGTTCCTCAATAGACTTTTTGGCCATTTCATCAGGCAAGCTTCTTACATTATCTAATAACAGTATTTTACCATCTTCTAAAGATTTTACAGCTTCTAAAGCCTTTTCCCCAATCACGTCGTTCACGAACTTAACCTTCTTATTCAGGATTTCTTCTAAACGTTTTGCATGCTGCTCTAGGCTTATAAAGTCTGGGTCGCCTGGTCTACCCTGGTGAGCTAAGACTATAACCTTAGCACCCTTGTCAGCCAACTCCTTCACTGTTACAGAATGGAGTTTTATTCTTTCATCGTCTAAAAGTTTTTTTGTTTCCGGGTCTACTGTAGAGTTGAAGTCAACCCTTACTATGACGGTTTTACCTTTAACGTTAACATCGTCTAAAGTTTTGTACTTCAATCCCTCACACCCTAATCTTTTAGCCTTGAAACTTTAGTAGGCGCCATCCTTTTTTGCCATGTACTTTAGAAGGTCAACAAGTCTACAGGAGTAGCCCCATTCGTTGTCATACCATGCCAAAGTTTTTACTAGAGTACCTTCCATGACCATGGTGCTCTGGCCGTCTACAATTGCCGAGTGAGGGTTGCCTCTAACATCTGAGGACACGATAGGCTCCATTGTGAACTCCAATATTCCCTTCAAATATGTTTCTGAAGCCTCCTTCAGTGCAGCGTTAACCGTGTCTCTTGTGACGGCCTTCTTGACGATACAGACAAAGTCGTTTACTGAACAGTCTGGTACTGGAACCCTTAACGCAATACCGTCGAGCTTACCCTTTAAATGTGGTAGAACTTCTCCGATAGCCCTTGCAGCGCCAGTAGTTGTTGGAATAATGTTCATTGCAGCAGCCCTAGCCCTTCTTAGATCCTTATGAGGTAAGTCGAGAACCCTCTGGTCGTTAGTGTATGCGTGACATGTTGTCATGAAACCCTTTTCAATACCAAAGTTATCGTCCAGAACCTTTACAACTGGTGCAAGACAGTTTGTCGTACAGGATGCATTAGATACAATAGTATGTTTGCTCGGATCATATAGGTTGTTGTTCACACCCATTACTACTGTTAGGTCAGGATTTTTTGCGGGAGCAGAAATTATAACCTTTTTAGCTCCTGCACTAATATGTTTTGAAGCATTTTCTCTGTCGGTAAAGAGGCCAGTAGACTCGATAACATATTCCACACCCAAGCTTTTCCATGGGAGCTGTGAAGGGTCTTTAGCGTTTAAAACCTTAACCGGCTTCCCGTCTACGAAAATAGAGTCGCCTTCAGCCTTAACTTCGCGAGAAAGTTTACCGAAATTTGAGTCATATTTTAGAAGGTGAGCTAAAGTTGGAGCGTCAGTAATATCGTTTACTGCGACAACTTCAAAGTTTGCTTGAAATTCCTTGTCTTCGAGCGCTGCTCTGAAAAAGAGTCTACCGATTCTACCGAAGCCATTAATTCCCACTCTTATCATATTGCATCAAACCATGGACATATAAAGCGTATATAAAAGTTTTCATCTTTCATGAAAAAATTAATAAGTTGAATGTTGATAGTTGTTTGGATAAGTTAATGCTCTTTAAAGTAAAATCTTTAGAAGAACTTGCAAAGATGATTGTAGCATCAAAGACTACTGAGCTCATGCAATACTATGGTGGAATATTTGTCAGTGGAACAGGAGTTTTGAAAGAATATTTTACCTTTGGAGACCCAGACGATTCAAGCGACTTCATGAACATATATTTTACAGAAGACGAGGACGTGAAGGAAAAGTTTTTAAAATTTTCTACTTCAGGAGGAAAGAAACTGATTACACCATCTAAGGGTATGGAGGGCACAGACATTTACATTCCACTAATATATCTTGATGAAGGAACAGATTATAGAAGATTTCCAAAGGATACACCGCTCATTATAAAGACTAAAACCTTTGAAGACCTACTGCGCTCAACATTAGGTTGGCCGATTATAAAAAGGGCTTTTGTACTATACAATTGGGAGCATTCAGGTAAGCACGTGTACACAATAAAGCTTGTTCAAAGAATCTTTGACAGAAGCAGAAGAATATACTTTACATATATTGCCGAAAAAGATGTTGGTGGAAGATTTGTGGGCTACAGGGTTTCAAATGTTGAAGAATGGAAGATGACAGACAACCTTCTAGAACCTAAGTGGGTATACTTTCCAATAGTTAGGCTAGAGCATGGGTTCGAGGAGCTTTCAAGAAACCTTTAAAGGCTCTTTTTAACCCAAATGTAGATGGAGGTACGCTCAAACTTTTTCCTTTCAAAAAATTTTAGCGCCTTCTCATTTGTCGCTTCAATATCTGCTAAAACTATCCTTACACCAAGATCCTTGAACTTTTCCTCTAAAGAATCATATAGTCTGCTCGCCACACCACTCTTCTGATACCTCTTTCTTACACCAAGCCATACAACATAACCATACTTCCATGGAGACTGAGGTTTCTCGATAAGAGTGCCCATGATGAAGCCTACGACCTTATCATTGCATTCAGCGACAAGACAGAGGTCCTTATTGTTGTTAAAGAGGGATGTGACCGTATATTCGTCCCACGTCCTATACATTATTGGAAAACTTTCGCTTGAAAATAGTGATTCTCCAATATGGAAGACTTCTGGGAGATCGTCTATACACATTTCCCTAATCTTTACAATCAAACCGTTGCATCAGCCTACTTCATAAAACTTTTACCAACCCTTTTTATAAAAATTTTGTAGCAGACTCCATCAGAACGCTTATCTGCTTCTCCAAAAGAGGCGGTAGACTTGGAACTTTAACTTCAAGAAAGCCTCTAACAAGCATTGAAATGGCTTCATCTTTTCCAATACCCTTTGTTAGCAGATAGAAGATTATGTCTTCAGAAAGCTTTCCTATGGCAGCTTCATGAGTTAGTTCCACATCCTTAATTGTAGAATCGAGTTCAGGTATAGTCCATATTCTAGAGCCATCGTTTAGGATTAGACCACGACATTCAATGTGCCCCTTAACATTTGAAGCCTCAGAATATATTCTAGCTCTTGCAACAATCTTCGAGTTATCTGTTGAAACAGTTCTAGACACTATTTCTGCACTAGAGCCTCTTCCAGAAACCTTTACCGCCGAACCCAGGTCAATGTGGGAACTGTACCTGCCAACTATTATCGAAGACATAAAGGCCCTAGATTTTTCACCTTTCAAATGGACAAACGGATATGATTGTAGGCTGTCAAGGCCTGAAGTGTTCAAGTTAATATAGTGGTTGATGAATGTTCCACCATCTTCTACAACTGCAGCTGTACGTGGGCGAACATGTGTCGCACGATTCCAGTCATGTATCATTGTAAACGTTACCGTAGAATTTTTTTTAACATAAAATTCTGTAATACCTGCATGTAAGCCTACAGATTCAGGCATTGTCGCACAACCTGTTACAACATGCAAAGTTGACCCGGGTTCAGCTACAATAATATTATGTGGTGCCTGAAATGTTTCCTTAGATTTTATAAAGAGACAGGCTTGGATAGGAAATTCTGTGACAGAATTTTCTTTAGAAACAATCACGTAACCACCTTTCCCATACAAGTGGGCTGCTGCAGTAAACTTGTCTTGGCCTACATCTATTAGGTTCCAATAATATTTTTCAACAAAATCTTTATCATTTAAAGCATCTTCTAGACTTAATATTTCAACATCAGGATACAATTTCTTCTTATATATTAGGTTGTGGTCTACCTGCATGTAAGTTCCGGAACTCGAATTCAAGTCTATACCAATATTTTTTACCTTTTCAACAACATCTTCAGGTAGGGCTTTTAAGTCTTCAACCTCCTTTAATTCAGTGGAATCTTTTATGTAATTTGTTAAGTCGACGTCTGGACCATATGATGGGATGGTTTGGAGGGAAAGTTTGGCCCTACGGTTCAAAAGCTCTATCTTTTCGTCTACTCTCAAATTTTATCACCAACATAAGTGCATGGGAAACGGCCATCATAACATTTTGTACACCAGTCGAAACCATGCTTTAACACGTCATTGACAAGATTTTCAGTGGGACCATAACATATTATCCTACCATTTTGCATAATATATGTTCGATGGGTTAAAACATATCTTGAAATGTATCCCAAGTGTGTTACAATAAGGCCTGAAGGTTTTTCTATCGCAGTTCTACCACTATCAGACAAAAGCTTTCCAATAGCATTACCTACTAAAACCATGTTTTCAACATCAACACCTGAGTCAGGTTCATCTAAAAGTGCAAGGGAAGGCTTCTGGAGGAGGAGCAAAAATATTTCTGCACGCTTCATTTCGCCTCCACTAAATCCTACATGAATTTCTCTGTCCAGGAAATTTGTTAAATTAAGGGAGGAAGCTAGAGTTTCAATTTCTAAATCGTCTTTGGCGATTTTTTTAGCTAGAGCCCTTAAAGTTAAACCATAAACTTTCGGTGGAAACTGTAGTGCAGCACCTAAACCAAGCCTAACCCTTTCTTCAGTAGACATGCTTGTAACATCTTTTCCCTTAAAAACTATTGAACCTTCTTTAACAATATATCTTGGATGACCCATTAGCGTGTATATTAGGGAAGATTTTCCTGAACCATTTGGCCCCATGAGTAGAACAGTTTCTCCAAAACCTATTGAGAGTGAAAGATTTTTTAACACAACCTTTCCTTCAACTTCTACCGTAAGGTTTCTAATGTCCAGCAGCATACTCTAACATCATTATATGAATTATGGTAATAAATATCCATTATGATTTAAAATAAAAAGGGGGGGTTTGGAAGTTACTTTAGAAGGCTTTCCTTTTGGCCGGATAAAGTGTTTTTGAGCTCCGAAAGACGCTTTAGTATCAGTTTTTGCTCAACACTTGCTACAAGCTTCTTTGTTGCTACAACAACATCCGGGTTCACTGAAATGCTGTCTATTCCATTTTCTACAAGGAATTCTGTTATTTCAGGGTATACTGATGGAGCTTGTCCGCAAATGCTTACTGTTACACCGTTTTCGTGGGCGACTTTTATAAGGTGCGCTATAGATCTTAGGACGGCTGGATCTCTTTCGTCAAAGTAGCCTAGGTTGCCTAGTATTCCACTGTCCCTGTCTGCGCCAAGCAGTAGTTGTGTTAGGTCGTTTGAACCTATACTGAAACCGTCACAGAGCTTGCTGAATTCGTCTGCGAGTATTATTATTGATGGCACTTCAGCCATGAACCATAGTTTGAAGTCTTTACCACGCTCTAGACCCTCCTCCTTCATTATTTTTATGGCCTTCTCAACCTCCCATGTTGTTCTGACGAATGGTAGCATGACCCAAACGTTCTTTAGACCCATTTCATCCCTTACCTTCTTTATGGCCTTGCATTCTAGTCTGAATCCTGGTTCATATTCGGGACTAATGTATCGTGAGACGCCTCTCCAACCTATCATCGGATTGTTTTCTTTCGGCTCATACTTTTCACCGCCTTTTAGAGCAGCGTACTCGTTTGTCTTGAAATCGCTTAGTCTAACTACTACGGGTCTTGGATATATTGCGCTGGCAACTTTAGCAATACCTTCAGCAAGCTTGTCAACGAACACTTGTGGCTTACCTTGTTCAATTAGAGCCATTGGATGCTCTCCAACCCAGTCGGCGATGATGAACTCTATCCTCATAAGGCCTATGCCGTCGAATGGAAGGTCCTTGTATTCGTCTATCTTGTCTGGTTCGCCGAGATTCATGTAAACCTTTGTACCTGTGATCGGCACAGCGCTTGCAATAACTGCTGCCGCTGGAACCTCAGCCTTCGCTTCAGGCTTAGCTTCCTCGATAACACCCTCATATATTACTCCAAGTGAGCCGTCAACCGTCACCAACTGTCCTGTCTTCAGAACTTCAGTCGCAACCTTTGTTCCAACAACACATGGTACACCAAGTTCTCTTGAAACTATTGCAGCGTGAGCTGTCATGCCTCCACCGTTAGTTACAATTGCAGCAGCCTTTCTCATGGCGGGAACCCAGTCTGGCGCTGTCATTTCTGTTACAAGTATTTCTCCTTCCTGGAACTGTGAAATATCCTTCACGTCCATTATGACTCGAACCTTACCCGAAGCCCTTCCAGGTGAAGCGCCTAGTCCTCTTACGAGAATCTTTGCTTCAGCCGGCTTAACCTTTTCAACCTTAGCTTCAGCTTCTGCTCTAGCAGACCATACTGTTTCAGGCCTCGCCTGCACAATGTAAAGTTTGTTTGTGTCAGAGTCTAAAGCCCATTCTATGTCCATAGGGCGCCCATAATGTTTTTCAATGAGTTCAGCGTACTTAGCTAACTCTATGACTTGTTCGTCTGTTAAGCAAGGCTTGTTTTGCAGTTCTGGTGGGACCTCAACTTCTTTGCTGAAGCCTTCCTCGCTTTTACCCTTTATCGTCATCAACTTCTTCTGGGAAATGTTCTTTTCAAGTATCTTCAGTGTCCCCTTTTCAACGACGAACCTGTCAGGGTCAACATGCCCTTGTACAATTGATTCACCTACACCCCATGCGCCTTCAATCACTACAACGTTCCTGTCGCCTGTAACTGGATTTAGTGTGAACATTACTCCAGCAGCCTTGCTGTTAACCATCTTCTGCACTCCAACAGAAAGTTTGACCTTAAAGTGGTCGAATCCCTTCTCAACCCTGTACGCTATAGCCCTCGGTGTAAAGAGTGAGCTTATACACTTTTTAGTGCTCTCGATGAGTGCTTCTCTTCCTGAAACGAATAGGTATGTTTCCTGCTGTCCTGCGAACGATGCTGTCGGAAGGTCTTCTGCGGTAGCGCTGCTTCTAACAGCAACTTCAGGATTTTCTTTGCCAACCTTTTCACCGAGACGCTTATAGTACTTCATCATCTCCTCTTCAAGAGCCTTAGGGAACTCGCATGATTCTATGAGCGCTCTAACCTTCTTAGATGTTTCGGTAAGCTTTTGAAGGTCGTTTATGTCAAGGCCTGAAAGAAGTTCAACAATCTTTGGTGCTATGCCTGAAGCGTTTATGAAGTAATCGTATCCTGCTGCCGTGAGCGCGAAACCTGGTGGCACAGGTATGCCAGCGTTGATCATTTCACCTAAGCTAGCGTTCTTTCCACCTACAAGTGGCACATCCTCCTTTCTTATTTCCTCGAATTCTAAGAAGAACCTATCTTTTTTAGACATTGTCTCCTCGACTTTGGGCAAAAAACAACTGGTATATAAACATCTACAATCTAAAACAGAACTTACGAGAACAAGTAAAAGCTAGGTTTTAGAGAATTCTTTAAGCTAAACTTTAAGATAATCTTTATGCAGATGTATTATTTCCTGTTCAATTTTTGCCCCAACTTACATGGAAATTTTACAAAATTTATATATTAAGTATGAGAATATGAGTCTTACATACAGTATACCACTTCAAGAAATTATTTTAGGGCAAGCGTGGTTATCTTCCTACTTCTCAAAATGTTGGCTGGTTCGCTGCAGGCTGAAGCGCTTACAGTTTCTCCAAAGTGGGTTAAAACAATAGACGCTACCTTGACAATGCTGAAGTATACTTGGATGGAGCGATACATATTACAACATATACTGATGAGCCTTATGCCGCATATTGTGCACGAATAAACCCTTATGGCCGCATTTCAACATTTTACAGGATAAAGGGAGCAAATGAAGTATACGGGATCTCTGTGACAAAGGGTAAGTTTGCCGGCATCGGCTACAATGAAAGTTCTGAAAAAGAGTTTGTTAACGTTTACAGTTGGAGCGGTAGACTACTATGGACTCTGGAGGAGCCGGAAAACTTCAGCTACAATGGTGCAGCCTTCACAAAGTATGGGAACTATATATTATAATGGCAAATTATCCAGATAAAAGGGGATATCTATTAAAGTATGATGCAAGATTCAATAAAATTTATGAAAAGGAACTTTCACCAGTTGGGGGTCCCTACGATGATTACATTTTTGGCCAAGTCTTTGTCGGAGAAGACGAAAATGTTTACATTACTCTATGGTGCAAGAAGAACATTGGATACGACGTTCTGACTATAGAGGTTCAAAAGATTTCCTCAAACGGGGAGCTGGTTTGGGCTAGAATATTACCTGAGACCATAACAGGCTTTAGCCATGGCATCTGGTATTATGTTAGAAATATTAGAGAGGTTTCTGGTAAAGTTTTCGTTGGAATTCAAAAATTTAACCAAACTTATAGTGGAGGGTGGATTGACTCGGAACAAAGTTTTATATTTGCACTTGATGGTGGGACTGGTTCTATATTATGGCAATTTAGCCTTCCAGAAATTGTCCAAGTTTATCAATGGCCATGGATTTGTTTTGACTTTGACGTGTCTAATAATAGGATTTTTACACTTTATAATCGAGTATATTCTGAAGGGGAAATAGGCGAAATAATTGTCCAAGACTTTAGTGGGAACGTTCTTTCAACCTACAGCTTAAACCTGCCGATTTCACCTGCATACATTCGAACATTACGTGCTACACGAGATGGGAAAGTGTATCTGCTTGGAAGTGAAGGATGGTATACTTACGTTATGGGGTTAGGGAAACTGGGTTAAAGCTTCAACCACGACTCATTCCCATTTTTTTCTTTTGCCTATGGTAAACATTACCTTTCTAACTGTTCTGTAGTTTATATATACAGAACTTAAAGAAGGAAATAAATTAATTTGGCTTAAAGCTTTTCAGCAAAATCTTGGAATATGGAAGCTTACACTAAAATACTTCTTAAAAGCATTTCAATCAAATCTTACCGGGAAAGATACATTACTATATATAGTACGAATAGTTTTTGATCAAATTTAAATTTGTCTGATAAAGAGAAAAGTTTATAAATTTTTTGCGCTAATTTTCCTCTACTCGGTCGCTGAAGAGGATGATGACATTTTTGGATGATACTATATTCTTTCGTATAAAGGTCTTCCTTATCATATTTTTAATGGTTTTAGGGTCGACGAGCTCCTTCTTTGGCGAAGTTGCTGGGAAAGTTGAGGTTTCAAAGGCTCAAGGTTTGTGGCAGACTTACTATGAGAGCTTGAGTGAATCAGCTTACCGTTTTAACGTGGGGAAGGAGTTATCTGGTGTAGAGCTTCGGTTGTACACTTATTCTTCTGGTGACATAAACAGTGACTGGATAAGGGGTTGTCTTTGTTGGTAAGAAGACTACATTTGTTTACCCTGAAGGAACTTTTGAAGTGGAGCCTATCGTTGGCGTTGCCCGTGCAGGATATGATAATGATGGGAAGATTACTGTTGGAGCTGGTGAACATCGCCTATACTATGTTTTACCTCAAAAAAATTATGTGGAGTACGTGAACGTGACGTTATATTCTTTGAATGGACGACCTAAGCTTGACGTTTCCCGTTCCAGAGTTTTAGAGTGGGAGCCATATGAGTGGTATGTGCAGGTGGTTCCATGGAGTCTCGGATGGGCAACATATAACTTTACAGGCGATGGTGTTGGTAGATTTTCTCTTCTATCCACTGGACTTGGGGTTCCACCAGGCTGCCCTGACGAGTCTGGAATCAACTACTATTTCGGTAAGAGCTTTAAGCTGCCGAACGTTGTTGGAAAACCTGAAGTATATGTTGAAGCCAGTTATGTGGGAGGATTTAATGCTGCACCTGAAAGTTTTGCTGGCAAGGGAAATTATAGGTGCAAGGTTAATGTTGGAGTCGGCCCAGGTTTTACGTTAAATGAGGCTGTTTACTCTGGATTAAATCAAACCCTTTATCTTAGGGAAAAGTACACTCCTGTAGGTTGCCAGCGGCTGGTCGCTGAAGACTCGGCTAAGGGGGCCATAGATATTGCCCTGGCGATAGGGGAGGAGGTGATAAGGTCGCAGGCAGCGAAGGCTGTTCTGAGCCGTCTAGGCCTTGTTCTTAACATTATAGAATGGGCTGATGTTATATCAAGCTTAGGATTTGACGAGATAGTTTCGAACACTTCAATAATTGTGTACGATAGCGTGAAGGTTGACCCTGATAAACAGTTTTTTGTGTGGTTTAACGTTTTATGCCAAATTAAGTCTAAGGGGTTAACTGGAACTATTGCTAATTTTTATGGGGAATCTCCTTGGGGTCGCCCGATGCTCGAAGGCTTATTCGGCCAAAGGGTGTTTGAGCTTCCCTTTGGAGGTGTCCAGGTTGGAGGAATACTGTTACATTATCATTTACCAGTCTTAGAGAGTGCAGAGCCTTTAGGGGAAGACCTTCCAGTGGACACGAAGATAGTTCTGAGGTTCAGTAAGCCGATAGATAAGGGTTCTATAGTTAAGGGGCGTGATACGATAGTTGCTACAGCAAATTCTAAGCCTATAGACTTCTTCGACTTCTTCCATTTCAGGGATTCGGGAAAAGACTTGACGGAGCTTGTCATGAGTCCAAACTATCATCTCGACTACGGCACAAGGTACGTCATAAACTTTACATCTAAGATAGTTGATGTATTCGGGTTCGGGCTTGAACCCTTCACCATCACATTTTCCACTAAGGCGGCATCAAATGTTCCAAAGAATGTTTACTATAATGTTTCAATAATGAGTGGATTATATGAGTTTGGTTCAAGCCTTAGGGGGGAAGTGTTTAGGGCTAGAATATTTAATGGAAGCATCAACTTAGGTGGGCTAGTTGGGTTCGCGATGATAAGGACAAATGATCCACTTTACGACTACTGGAATGAAGGCGCATGTAATGTGTTCAAAGTTGGGGAAAAGGTTTACTGTAAGCTGAGTGTGGCAAAGGACGGTGGAGTTCCTCCCAGAAGTGGGACGATATTTGAGCTTATCAACAAGATATCCATCAAGACCACAGTTACCGCTGAAGCAGAAGTTTTGGAAGTTAATCCAAAAGGTGTAAGCGGAAGCAATCTTGAGAGGATTATAGAGCAGACTGGGGTTAGGCCTGGAGAAAGGTTCACGCTTGAGCCCGTTTACGTTAAAGAATATTCTGCATTAGGCAACTATTTCGGCAAGATAAAGTTCTATAGCGATGAGATTGCAAAGTTAAATGGAAAAGAATTAAGCGTATACCTAATACTTCATGTGGCACCATGGGATCTTATACCCGACAAGCCTCCAGCCTATCAGGTAAGCTTGGGCAGCGCCTCTCCTGCTCCAGTTGACTTTGTCATGTACACCATCTCTGACGAGTACGTTGGAGCTTGGAGGCTTATACCGTTATCTTCAGAAAACAGGCAGTACACATACAATTTTATGGTCAACTTTCAGGGACAGGATAGGGAAGTGTATGTTTTCAGCAACTCTACAGTCTCAAACTTCTACTATAATCAGACGATTCAAACAATATCCTTTAAAGTAAGCGGTAAGAGTGGGACAAGAGGTTATCTTAGAATAGGCATTCCGATTGAAATGGTTAAGGCCAGGCCTATGGTGTTTTTTGATGAGGCACAGGTGCCCTTTAGTGTGAACGAGTCAGAGCAGAGATACTGGATATATTTTGAGTACCCCCCATTCTACACATACTGTCAAGATAATATTTTCCACATCCGTTTCTCCGGAGCCTCAACAGCCCCAGCCTTACATATTATATGCTTTAGCCGCCTTACTTGCTTCCTCAATCATAGCCCTCATAGCTTTTAAAAGGAGGAAAAGCAGTTTATTAAAGAAAAGTTAACAGCATCAAAGATAAAGTTTATTATGTGGGCAATGAAAGCTTCGTTTTGAACTTAAAAATGTCATATTCGGATAAGGCTAAAAAGAGGATAAAGCGTGAAGTTAAAGGAAATGAGCAGAGGCAGCTGCCTTCTGGCGGAGGATCAGGCAAAAGGAGTAAGAGGCAGAAGAAGAGGATGAGGAGAATGAGGGGGCTGGAGAAGGCTCAACGTTAACATTCATAAGCTAAATTTTTCTCTCTAAACTTCTTAAATGATAAAGGTAACATTGGGTAGTGAAGCCAAGGAACTGTCAAGAACATGGTTGATGTTGAAGAGTGTCGGTAGACGATGGATAAAGTGTAACAACATTTAAAAGCACAAGAATATTTAACTGGACGAGTTGGTGTACAATTAGGAAATGTTTAGCAGATTAATTTTTAATAAAAAGGGTGAACCTGCTATCTTAGAGGCTTTTCTTGATAAATCAACTTATGAACAGTTCAGAGATTATATAGCAAAAAATCGACTAAGTGAAAGCGACGCGATCGTGAAGATTTTGGAGCGTGGAATGACTAATTATTGGCTGTTTGAATTTAAGCAAATGAAGACAAGCTATACGTACATAAAGAAGGTGTTCGAAGAATTTAAAAGGGACAATGAACTTCTGAAAGCCATGCTATTGGAAAATGAGCAGTTGAAAAGTATTTTGGAGAAAGCGGATTCAAAGAGTTGAGAGGTAATGTATTCTAGAACTGGAGTCAGAGCCGACTTGCAGGTGATAGGATGAAGATTAAGAGGGGCCATGTAAGCGATAAGGAAACTCAAGAACGTAAAAGTGACCTCATAAGTGCTTTGGAGGCTACTGAAAGCCGTGAAAGGGTTCGCATAAAGGTCCCAATTCCATATGAAACTGCCGAAAAGGTAAGGCTTTTCTTTAAAGAGAAGGGGGTACTCGAAAATCAAGGAATTCCACTGCTTATCCAATATGGCCTCTCAAATGAAAGTGAAGAAGAATTGGAGGAGTTGAAAAATGAAATGAACTCAGAGGATGGTCGAAACCCATGGGGAAAATATGCTGTTAAAAAATTTGAAGCATATGAATATTTTATGGAGAACAAATCCATGGTTATGAGCCTCTCTAGAACGTTAGAGGAAAATAGAATGTTAAAGAAAAGGCTTAAGATAGAGGGACTTACAAAATTTATTCCCAGAGATGAATGGGATAATTGGGATGACTCCACTGTATACGCCTACTATCAAAGATATGTTTTTGGAAGAAGACAGTGAACTACCCACGTCTAAATGACGTAAGCTTCTCGCATAAATGGTGTGGGTTTCTTTGCGTCCCAAAACCGATTCTTATACTAATCTTCTTATAAGAGAGCCCAAACAAGAACATGCATACAAAATTTGTGCTTGAGAAAACGAAACGGGCCCGGTGGGACTTGAACCCACGATCCTCGGCTCCGCAGGCCGATGCCTTAGTCCATTCTGGGCCACGGGCCCGCATATCTCATACATGTGTGATTGCTTTTTTATATTTTCTCTTTAATTGACTTGAGTAATGTTGCTTATTTTTGTGGAGGACATGAATATTGTTCTCTTAATATTTTTGTGTAGGCTATAGTGTTAGTTTTCCAAGTTTAGGTTGTATATGATGATTGTTAACTTGTTTCCCCATGGTGTGTCTATTATTTTTTCATCAACCTGTTTGAAGCCATTTTTCTCATAAAATTGTCTTGCGTGATCTTCTTCTTTTCCAGTTGCTACTATGATATTTTTTACACCGTTTTGTTTTTGGTCTTGTATTATTTCTTTTAATAGTTGTGTTCCAATGCCTTTTCGTGGGAAAAATACTATTATTCGGTCAAGTTCTATTGTTTTTGCATCCTGTTGTATTATTTGAGCGAAACCTACTATTTCTTTATCTTCTAATGCAAGGTAGAATGTTGATTTTCCTGTTTCAGTTGCCTTTAGAAGCGTGTTTTCTGAAAAAGCTCTTTTCACATATTCGTCTGGGATACCAAATTTTGTTATATTGTCTTGATATAATTTACTGCTTTTATCTTCCAGGAGTGAAAGTAGTTTCTTGCTTAAGGTGCGGATCCCTTCTTCATCAGCTTTTTTGATAGTGATCAAATTTTGACTGCATCAGAATATTCTAGAATCATAAGTATTAAAATATTTAATATTTATGATAGAGTTTGTGTTATAATGTAGCTAATAGTTGTCGAATAATCTTTTTAAATTGCAATAATGGTATCGTTTTATTTTGCATAAAGGTTATATTGTTGCATCTTTTGCCCCTTGGTTAAGGGCCTGTCTGGGACAGAAGATTGTTCTGTTCTTCTATCAACCTTTTTAGGTTCTTGGCTCACTCAGGCAGGCCCTTTCCACTATCCTATGCGGTCTAATGTGTCATCTATTTTAGTGGTATAGTATGCATGAGGGTATGATGTTATCTTGTGATGCCCACTCCAATTGAGGTTGTCTACTGAGGTTTTCCAGGTATGTTGAAGTTGAGAGGTAAAGCTTAAATATATGCACTATTTCCTCTTTAGCCTGACCTTCTTGGCTAAGAAGAAAAAGAAGGAGCAACCTCAGCAACCAGCTGAGCAGAAGAATCCATAAAATGTTAAAAATTTTAGGTTACTATTCCCCCCTTTCTTTTTTTATTGTAATATAATGATGGCGGTTGTGTCTGCTATTGTGTATGTTTAAATTTTTTAGATCGTTGGTATTTCCTTTAGTTTGGAGCCTATCTTGTTGAATTCTCTGTAAACGTCCTCTATTCCAATTGATGATTTTCTTTGAATATATTGTCCTGTTAGCACTAGGGCGCTTCCGACTAGGTCTGATATTGTGGGGTCTGGGAAGGCTATTAACGCTATTCCTAGTGATGTAATTTTGTTTCCGAGGTTTCTTTTTCCTTTGTTTGATATTCTATTAACGTGTTTGTTTACTTCTTTGCAGTCTATTGAATTTTTTGCCGAGTTTATTGTATAGTTCCTTGTATTCTTTTGCAACTTTTGTTATAGTTCTCTCTTGCGTTTTTTGCATACTTGTTTAGATGTTCTTGTTATAATAGATTAGGCTGACGCTATAGAAAAATAGTGTTTTTGCTTAAAAATTGTTTAGTTTACTCTTCTATCAACTTTCTATTGCCTGTGATAGTATTGTTCGCGCCTTTTCTAATCCTATGTCTACTAGGTATGGTCCGAGTCTTGGACCACTTTCTGTGCCGAGTAAGATTTTGTACAATTTTTTAAAGAAGTCTTTTGGTTCCACCTCATATTTTTTTGCTATTTGAAAGATTGCCTGCTGGGATTCTTTGGGGTCGTTGGTTAGAGAGTTAATTAGTTCTTTTATCATTTGTTTTTCTTTATCGCTTAACTCAACTTTCTCTCTCTTTACCTCATGCATGTCCTTTGACCAGTTTAGTGCGAGCTTTATCCTCTGTATGACTGATTCATCGGCTTCCTTAATCATTCCATACTGTTTCAGCTTATTTGAAACATATTCTATTTCTTTGCCTTCTGGGGCTATTGTACAAAGTTGGACTAGTAGAGAGTAAGGTATGTGTTTTGAAGGCTTTTCTGGAGGCTTTAGTAAATGGATGTATTCGTATAGTCCTCTTAATTTTATTTCCCACATATTTAATGCCTCTTTCCTGTTAAAGTATAGTTCTTCAAGTTGGTCTACTTCATCCATGTAGTTTGGTATGTCTTCTATTGAAATAGTTCTTGTGCCAACTATTCTTTTGTATAATAGGAGTAGTAGTGATTGTGGTGTGCCGTACTTGAGCCAAGTTTGTGGTGTGAAAACGTTTCCAGCTGATTTCGAAATCTTTTTCCCACCTTTGTCTAGGAACATTTCATATTTTACATGATATGGGTGTGGGAAGTTTAGTATGTTATCAGCCACCCAATCGTTTACCTTCACAGAATCCGCTATATCCTTACCGTATGCTTCATATCTTATGTCAAGAGAAGCCCATCTTGCAGCGAACTCAACCTTCCAGGCAAGTTTACCTTGGTCTCCGTCAATTTTTGTTTCACCTTCGTGACCGCATCCTTTTATGAACTTTTTTCTTATCTCTGTACCCTCACATCTGTATAACACCTTCTGGCTTTCCCTGTCATATTCGGTAGCCTTTGCAAGATATATTCGGTGACAGTTTTCGCATATTGGAAAATATGGAAGTTGCATTTTAAATTTTGTTTGGCCTGTTAGCTCTTCTATCGCTTGCCCGATTTTTTCCCAGTTTTCAAGTATCTTTATCGCTTGCTTTGTGTAAACACCTCTTCTGTAGGCGTCTCTTCCACTCATAAACTTGAATTCTATACCACATTTTTCCATAGCGTCAATAAGCATTGAACTCATGTGCGAGCCGTAGCTTTCGTGACATTTGAATGGGTCAGGTATTGAGGAAACTGGGTAAGCTAAGTAACTGTTTAACCAGTCAGGGAGCCCTTGAGGAACCTTCCTAAGGCCGTCCATGTCGTCTGAGAATGCTATAAATTCAGACTTGTAGCCTAGATTTTCTAACGCAAGTTTTACTGCTGCGGCTCTTGCTGCATCAGCTAAGCTTCCTATATGAGGTATTCCTGAGGCACCTAGTCCACTTTCTACTCGAATCAGGTCTAGTGGCCGACCTAAACTTTTTTCTCTTTCTATAACTCTATACGCTATTAGGTCTATCCAGGTTCCTTTGCCTATTACTTGCATCAAAAAGGGTGAAAAGGAGGTGTATAATAAATGTGTTACCTGTAGTATGGTTTTATTTCCTTTTCTGGAAGCCTGCCTTCCTTCGTTGCCTTAACCCTGTTTATGGCCTGGTCTACGTGCCTTTGTGTTATAACAGCTTCTTCAAGATGCTTTTTAGCCTCCTCTGGGGTAGGATACTTTGACACGTACTCCTGTACTAGAAGGGATACTGCTGTGTTAGCTATTGCTGCCAGGTCTGCTCCAGAGAAGCCGTCTGTTGCGTCAGCGATCTTGTCGATGCTCACTTCTGGGGAAAGCGGCTTACCTTTGAAGTGTATTTCGAGTATCTGTTTTCTTGCAGCCCTGTCAGGTAATGGTACGTATATTAGTTTGTCAAATCTTCCAGCTCTGAGTAGTGCAGGGTCGACCATGTCTATCCTGTTCGTTGCGGCAAGTACTATTACATCTTGGAGCTCCTGTATTCCATCTAATTCTGTCAAAAGCTGGCTTACAACTCTTTCTGTAACCATGCTTTCACCTAGGCCGTAGCCTCTTATAGGAGCTAGAGAGTCTATTTCGTCGAAGAATATTATACATGGTGCCGCTTGCCTTGCTTTCCTGAAAACCTCGCGTATACCTCTCTCAGATTCTCCAACCCATTTTGATAGTAGTTCCGGTCCTCTCACACTTATGAAGTTCACTTCACTTTCTGTTGCAACTGCTTTAGCTAACAATGTTTTACCAGTACCGGGAGGACCATAAAGTAGTATGCCCTTAGGCATCTTGTACCCTACTTTTTTATAGACTTCTGGGAACTTTAGAGGCCACTCTATAGCTTCCTGCAGCTCCTTTTTCACAGCCTCTAGGCCGCCTATGTCTGTCCACCTAACGTTTGGAGTTTCTAGAAAGACTTCTCTTAATGCTGAAGGTTGAACGTCCTTTAACGCCTTCTCGAAGTCCGCCATTGTCACTTGAAGCTTATTCAATGTTTCATAGTCGATTCTGTCTTCGTCAAGCTTAAGTTCTGGGAGAACTCTTCTTAGGGCCTTCATGGCAGCTTCCTTGCACAGGTATTCGAGGTCGGCGCCGACAAAACCGTGTGTTAATGCTGCAAGCTTTTCTAGGTCAACGTCTGGGGCGAGGGGCATGTTCCTTGTATGTATCTGTAATATTTCTAGCCGGCCCTTCTTGTCTGGAACCTTTATCTCGATCTCTCTGTCGAATCTTCCTGGCCTTCTTAGGGCAGGGTCTAGTGCGTTTGGTCTGTTTGTTGCGGCTATGACTATAACTTTGCCTCTAGCTTCAAGTCCGTCCATTAGTGAGAGAAGCTGGCTTACAACTCTGCGTTCTACTTCACCGGTTACCTCTTCACGTTTTGGAGCTATAGAGTCTATTTCGTCTATGAATATTATTGATGGAGCCTTCTCTTTAGCCTCCTTGAATATTTCTCTTAGCCTTGCTTCAGATTCACCGTAGTATTTGCTCATTATTTCTGGCCCGCCTATGCTTATGAAGTATGCGTTGCTTTCGTTTGCAACTGCTTTAGCTAACAATGTTTTACCAGTACCAGGAGGACCATAAAGTAGCACTCCCTTTGGAGGCTCTATACCAAGTTTTTCGAATATTTCTGGATGCCTTAGTGGTAGCTCAATCATTTCCCTAACCTTCTGTATTTCTTCTTTTAGGCCACCGATATCTTCGTAGGTTATCTGTGGTATTCCACGTAACGCAGCACTTTTTTCAGAGATTATGAATTCTGTTCTTTTGGTTATTACCACGGCGTCAGCGTTAGGATATACTGCTGCAACATTAAATATTAGCTTACTTCCAAAGTATGGTACAATAATATTGTCTCCTTTTGTTACAGCAATACTTTCTAGAACTTCAGCAAAATATCTTTTATCCAGTGGAGGATATCCTTCAGGAGGTATTAGGGTTATTTTTTCAGCTGGTAATGCGTTAATTTTTCTAACGATCACTGTATCACCTAAGGGGACATCTGCATTGCTTCTTGTTATACCGTCAATTCTTATGATGTCCTTTCCCTCGTCCGATGGGTGTACTGGTAGAACCTTTGCTACAGTCCTTTTTCTTCCCCTAATCTCTATGACATCACCTGTGTGGGCTTGAAGTACGTCCATTACCGAATAGTCTACTCTTGCTATACCTCTTCCAACGTCTCTTGGATACGCCTCCATTACCTGGAGTCTAACACCTTCACTCAAAGCTTATCACCTCCATATTATCATCTAGCTTATACTTAAATTTGTAAATTCGTCGCCCTTGCCCTTTGTTTTAAAGACTACTGTAAGTATGCCATTTTTGAATGAGCATGAGGCTGTTGATGGGTCGACTTCAGTTTCCAGGTCTACTTCAGCATGATATTTTCTGTCCTCGCTTTTTGCGTCAAGTATCAGTTTTGTTGAAGAAGACTTTAGCTGGATATCGTCCTTTTCTACGCCTGGCACCTCGAATATTATCGTTAGCTGGTTTCTGCTCTTGTCGAGGTACTGGTCATAGAATGGTGTCCTCTCTTCGGATGGTGAAATGAAGCTGTCTCCGAATTTTGTTATCTTTGGTAAGCCGTTTTCGTCTAACTGTATTGAGAAGCCGTATAGTTTTGGCTTATAGAATGATTTGGTGTAGTCGCTTTTTAGTAGGCTTCTTATGGACTTCTCTAGGTCTTCTATCGTCTTCTCCATGAGGTCCTCTAGTTCTTCAAAGAATTCTTCAAATCTTCTTTCATCAACCATATTTTACCACCGGTTAATTAACCAAAAGTTAAGTTTATAAATCTTTCTCTCCAATACTGAAGCGATAGCATATGGACATAACCATAGAAGAGTTGCTGGAAATAATTGGAACATTGAACAGGTTTAAGATCCTAGACATGCTTAAGGAAAGGCCGTTATCTATCGAGGAGATCGCTGAAGAACTTAAGATTAGCGTCCCAGCTGTCTTAAAACATTTAGACGTGCTTGAAAGGGCAAAGATTATTGAGGCAAAGAGTGTTAGGGAAAGAAGTGAGGGAAGACCTAAGAAGGTTTATTATCTAAAGTATAAGGTTATACCAAACTTTTTCTTCGATGACGAGATAATGGGCTTAGAATTCTATATCATTAACCCTAAGCTTGAAGAAGAATTTTATGACTTAGAGGATATAAGATTGAAGAAGGCCATGTTAAAGGTTAAGTTGAAGAAGCTTGAGAAGAAGAGAATTAAGTTGCTTAAAGAGTTGGAAATGCTGGAGAAGCTGGAAAGCATGTGCGGAACTTAGGCAAAAATTTTTCACATAGTGTTTGAAGTTTCTAAGTCTTCTCTGGAATAGTATTCTATGTAAACTATTGCTGAATCGCGGGAGGAGGATACTGTAAGCGCCTTCGCATCGAGAACGACTAATGATGAGTTAGGTGAAAGGTTAAGGTTTGCGATGGCTACACTTTTCCCTGAAACTGTTTCTAATGCGACAGTCAATGATTGGGTCTCTATTCTTAATCCAGAGGTTATGTCACCGTTCTTAAAAACTAGGAAACCTTCCTTTGTTGCAATAAAGTTCAATTTTACAGGCTGAGGGAAAACAAATTTTTCCTCCATCTTCTATCACGTTTTCTTTGTAATATTTTAGTTTAAAAAGCATTATCTCCAATAATATATGGGGATAAGAATGGTTTCGACACCATACTATAGGGGTAGGGCTAAAGAGTATAAGGTGATGGAAATTCTAAGAAAGGATGGGTGGCTCTGCAGTAGGAGTGCAATGTCACATGGGCCTGTTGACATATTTGCTGGAAAGGATGGTAAAACGTTTTTGATTCAAGTTAAGAGTGGTAAGGCGAGAATCAATAGGAAGGAGAGGGAAGAGTTGATTGAATGGGCTAAGGCTTTTGGCGCGGAAGCTGAGGTATGGTATATTAGGAAAAAGAAGGAGATTTTAAGGGAAAAGGTTTCTGCCCCTTAGGTTTTAAACTTAAATTTTGTTTCGTAAAGTAGTATAAGTAGGCCTAGTAGAGCGAAGGCTATTGCAAGTGAAGTTAGGGCATATATAAAGTTTGGATCATTTATAGAAAGCAATATTCTTCTACCCTAATCGGATTTGTAGACAGTATTATTAAATTGTTTATAATGTGATAGGTTGACCCTCGTTTGGTATAATCACGTTTATATCACATAGTTTTTCAAAATATGATTTAAAGAAGTCTTGATGCTGTGTGTGTACTGGTATCAAATTTCTTGGATTAACAGTTTTTATCACTTCAATCAAATCTATTACGCTTGCGTGGCCGGAAGAATGTGCCCTTAATAATGGGATTCCAATGAGCATCGCCTGGTTTATGAACCTTTCTAGATCGTATAGAGATTCCTCATTTTCGTGCTCGGTAGTGCTTACTATAATTAGGCTTTTTTTCGAAAATTTTCTGTGAAGCATAGTAGGTAAATTGTGTAAGAGTATCATTGTTTTAGGTGGAATTTTAGAAAAATCGTTTTCGTCTGCAGTGTTTAATGAGAGCTTTTCAGCCAAACCTTTAAGTTTCCTTTCACCTCCCAAAAGAACCCCATAAGATTTTACCTCATTTGAACCCGGCCAATGTTCTCTAGCCTTTTCCTCTAGAGCATGGTTCCTAACTATTGCAGGCATGGGGGAGATTATCCTATCCTTAAGTTCTCCTGATAAAATGTAGTAGATTAATAGGAAGATTTCGTCTGAAACATAAAAGTTTAGGCCCATCTTTCTGGCAATGCCATACATTTTGCTAATCCGGTCTACATTCGTTTGAGATAATACTATGATAGCATGTTCTCCTTCATGATCAAAAAACTTTTTAAGGACAAGTTCTATTGAAGACTCAACCTCCTTTTCATCTTTTACCTGATTTAGGCCCAAATTTGTTCCTTCACAGATAAAATAGTCTACCCTTTCTTTAGACAGTTTTTCAAAAAATTTTCTGGAGAAAAATTCGGCTACACCATGCATTCTAAAGTCGCCAGTATATGCGATTGTAGAATCCTTTGTTCTTAGAAGGAAGCCGAATGCACCTGGTATCGAATGGTCTACAGCATAGGGTTCAACTAAAATGTCCTGTACCTTAAAGGGTACATTATTTCTAAAAATCTGGTATTTGTTTCTTAAAAGATCAAGTTCTAGCTTTTCTATACTATATCCTCTTTCTTTTATCTTTGGAGATAGTGCAAGCTTTTCATATAATGTGCTAGCTCTTTTTACAAGATGTCTTGTAAGGAATGAGAGCTTTGAGAATGTTGAAAGCCATATTGGAACAGATGATGGTAGGAATATGGAGTTTGCTATATGATCAAGGTGGGCGTGAGATATTATGACGGAAAAGTCTTCATCTGGAGGGTTTTCAATGATATCCCATTCTTTACCACTCTTATCACCCTTTTTCTCTAATTCACAGTACTGGAAGAACTGTTTTCCATTATGCGAGAATATTTTTGGCAGTATGCCTGTTGTTACCAATTCTGATGTTGTCTTTGGGGGGTTAATGGGGTAATCGAAGTATAGGCGGTATTTTTCAAAGTCGAGTCCAAAATCTAAGAATACTTTTGAGTTAGAATCTTCTATTAGGAAGATGTTTCCCCCAATCCTGTTAACGCCACCATAAGGTGTTAGGAACGCTTTAGACAATTCAAATCAAATCTTTGACAAAATCCATTATTATAGTTTTTGAGAAAGGTTAATATAAATTTTCTTTCATAAGTATGTTGTGCATAAAGAAAAATTTGATTTAGAAATACCCTTTTATGTTGTAAAAGAAATTGAGGCGAAGGGAGCAGAGTACGTGGAAGCGAGACTGCATTCAAGGGAGGAAGTAGGATGCATACTAAAGAATGGGGAGCAGGAGCCTGCTCTCATATCATCATCTTATGGACTTGGTGTTAGAGCAATTTTTAATGGATCATTAGTATTTTCAGCAACAAACATTGTTGATAGAGAGAATGCGAAGAAGATTGCTGAAGAAATGATGAGGAAGGCTAGGTCTGCATCGGGCTTGACAAAGAACAGGATTAAGTTTAGTAGGGAAAGGAGGGTGAAAAAGAAGTGGTCGGCTTTAGAAAGGGAGAAACTTTTGGATAAAGGTTTCGAGGAAATGCTTAGAGTTTTAAAGGAAATGGATAAAATAATTTTGGAGGAGAAAGAGTATATTCCAATGAGATTTTTAGAGCTAGAGATTTCTTTGGAAAAGAAGTTTTTCACGAATTCTCAGGGAACTTATGTTGAAGGGTATGTTCCAAGATTGTATGTTGGAGGCTTTCTTACTGGATTAAAGAATGGAAGAAGTATGCAAAAGTCTGTCGAGTTCGGTGGAAGTGGAGGGTGGGAATTGATCTCAAATCTTAGGATTTTCGATGGTTTAAAGTGTCAGGTTGGGGTGATAAAAGAGCTTTTAGAAAAAGCGAAAAAGGTTGAGCCAGGCTTATATGATATTATAACAGGTCCAGAAGTTACGGGGATCATGGTTCACGAGTCGATTGGGCATCCCTTTGAAGCAGATAGGATTTTGGGTAGAGAGGGGGCTCAGGCTGGAGAATCGTATCTTAAGGCTGGTGATATGGGGAGAAAGATTGGCAGTTCGGAAGCAAACATCTCTGATGATCCAACAATTCCAGGCTCTTATGGATTCTACTTATACGATGATGAGGGTATAGCTGCAAGAAAAAGAAAACTTGTTGTAAACGGTGTTGTAAATGAACTTCTACATAATAGGGCTACAGCGAGAGAGTTTAAGACAAAAAGCAATGGTTCTGCGAGGGCGAACAAGTTTGATAGGGAGCCGATAATTAGGATGGCGAACACGTATGTTGAGCCCGGCGACTACACTTTTGAAGAGATGGTTAAGGATGTTAAGAGAGGAATATTTGTGAACTCTTTCATGGAATGGAATATTGATGATATTAGGTGGAACCAAAGGTATGTTGGACACGAAACATATCTTATAGAAAATGGGGAGATAAAGTATCCTTTAATGAATCCTGTGATAGAGGTGACAACAGAAAGGCTGTGGACAAGTTTAGATGCTAGAGGAAAGGAGTTACAGTTCTGGGCGGCCACATGTGGCAAAGGCGATCCCATGCAAGGAGTACCTGTTTGGGCAGGTGGACCTCATCTTAGGTTCAGAAAGTTGGAGGTGAAGACTAGATGAACGAGATACTAGATAATGTTGTGGACAGGGTTTTCAAAAAAGCATTAGAGTTTAATGTTGACGACGCTTCTGTTATAGCAGCATATGGTAGAGAGAACATGGCCAGGTTCAGCAATAATTCTATAACAGTAGTGAACACGTTAGACGAGATGGCTGTATTTCTTTACATGATAAAAGAGGGGAGGAGGGTTGTTGGGGTAACGTATTCTGTAAAAAGTGATGAACTTGATAGGTTTGTTGAAAGACTATTTTCGAGCATGCAGTTTGTGGAAAAAAGTTTAGAGGCTACATCTTTGCCAAAAGGTGCTTTCAAATATTCTGGCGAAAATGATTACGATAAGAGGATAGAGGAATTAAGTGAAGGAGTAGTCGACTACTGTGAGAGTGCAATAAACGCTGCACTTTCAGAGGGGGCTAAAAGGGTTTCTGGAACAATTTCAGCGAACACCGAATTTTATAAGATAAAGACTACTGGAGGGGTGGAAGAATATGATAGAGTAAGCTACATTAGCGCAAATGTTAGAGCCTTTTCTGAAACAAACTCGAGCGGACACGGCCTCTCATGTGCCACATACCTTTCAAAATTTCATCCAGATGAGGCTGGAAAGACAGCTGGAGACTTTGCTAGAGAATCAAAGAAGACAGGATATTGGAGTGAAGGCGAATATGACCTAATATTGGGTCCCACAGTTGCAGCCGACATCTTTCAAATGGTAGGGTCTTCAGCTTCAGCATTCAGAGTCGATAGTGGAGTATCATTCTTTAAAGACTGCCTAGGCAAAAAGGTTGCTGTTGAAACCTTAACGGTAGAAGATTATGGGACAGTAGAGGGGGGATTTGGTGGAAGAAAATTTGACGACGAGGGTGTACCAACGCAGAAGAATGTTATAATAGAAAAGGGTGTACTGAAAACATATTTACATAATACTTCGACAGCGAGAAAGTATAATACGGTATCTACAGGAAATGCAGGAATAATCACTCCGCACCCATGGAATATTGTGGTGGGGGCAGGAGATATGAGTGTTGAGGAAATGATCAGAGAGTGTAAGAGAGCAGTATATGTTACAAACAATTGGTATACCAGATACCAAAACTATATGAGTGGAGAATATTCTACAATACCAAGGGACGCCACGTTCCTGATAGAAAACGGTAGCATAAAGTATGCTATAAATGGTACGAGAATAAGTGATAGTGTTCCTAGACAGCTTTCAAGCATAAAGGCAATTGGTAAGGATAGAAGGTGGGTGAAGTGGTGGGAGATAGAAGTACCAGTTTATACGCCAGCAATATTAATTGAAAAGTCTAGGATCACTAAGGCACAGTTCTAGTCTTCAACAATGTGCCTAATGTACATGTGAGTCTGGTGTATAGTTATCTTTTTACCCTCGTATGTGCCAGTGTTTAGTAGATAGAATTTTACTCCAGCCTTATAAAGTGACCTAAAAAACTCTTCTTCAACCTTCATATTATGTTCAGGAGGATATGGGTTGTAGAATGGTTCGAAACCGTATTGTCCCCACTTTTCAGGCGGTCCTGAGCCGGGTCTTATGATAAACTTCCCCTCTCTAAGAATCTTTATCGCCTCATCTATTTCTAGAAGCTTAACAGGCTTAGATGAGTCATCACGTGTTAGCAAGAGGATGTATTTGACTTCACAGCTGTTTATAACATTCTCTTTACCCTTTTCCTTTTCAACAAGTTCGCCGTTTGAATCTTTAACGAGCATCGGAAACCTTTCCCTTGGAAACATTACCCGAGAATTTGCATAAGACCAATAGCATCTATCACATCCAAGATCGAATACACATTTCCTTTCACCATCTAAAACAGCCTTGTAGCATTCACCCATTTTTGATGGATCATCAGACATTTGAGCACATTTACCCTTTTCGGTAACCACATTTTCTAGTGGAAGGTCATGGAAAAGTTTAATGAATGTTGGATGGTTTATCGCTATTTCTGTACGCATGTAAAGCCAATTTTCTGTAGCGTAGGCGATAGGTTTAGGTTCAAAGAAAACGAAAACGTAGTCATCAGAATGAACTTTTGCACCACCAATATTGTATATGAGTTCATGAAATTGTGAGGTCTTGCCAGTTCCAGTTGGCGCAACAATGATAACGCCAGCATAGCCTGAAGAGTTTGGTACAGCAACACATGCACCATGTATGGCATAGCCACCCCTACCCTCAAGTATGTGTGTTGCGAGGCCTAGGGCGCCAGCCGACTTAGCTGCACCATAATATTCGCAATTTACTATAAGGGTTTTACGTTTTTCAAAATTGTAGAAGATCTGAGGCTCGTATCCTTCTACACCATAAACATTATAAATTATACCGTCAACATCGCCTTCATTGGAGGCAGGAAACCAGTTCAGGTTCCAGTATTCGTAAACGTGTAGGGAGTTAGTTTTTAGCATTATCTTGGCACCGCAAATGTCGGCAACAGCCTCATATGGGAGCTCTTGCACCTTATTGAGAATCTTGTCTATTTCACCCCTATCCCTAACCTTTGGAGGACGGCGGTCAGGGAAAGTAAAGTAGTTATTCTTAACCTTACTATCACGCATTAACAGTACCCCAATAGGATATTGGCTATAAAACTTTCTAATGTATTATGATGGCAAATTACTTTATAATGTTGCATTAAGAGTAGTTTTTCTGGCATTTTGCAGGAATGAAAATTTAAATGTTTATATAAGAGGGAGGGAATTATTTTTGGGCCAAAAGTTTCTTAAAAAATTTATTTTTTTATATTTTTTATATTAATTAAAGTTTTTTCGCAAAATTTATAAAATTATTTTTAGGAAAAGTTTATAAGACATATTATTGGAGGTATTAGCCCATATAGTGGCGATCAGAATGCGTCACTTTAAGGATGCCGTGTGGAAAGAAAATGTTACAAAGGTTGTGCAAGAGATAAGAGGCAAAAACATCAAATTTATCAAATTACAGTTCACTGACGTAAACGGAATTCTTAAAAGCCTTTCTGTGCATTCCAAGAATATAGAAAGCATATTCGAGAACGGCCAGTCCTTTGACGGCTCATCGATTACAGGGTTCAGACCCATCGAGGAATCTGACATGGTACTCTATCCAGACCCATCAACATTCGCTGAAATACCCTGGAGGCCGCATGAGAAGGCTTCTGGTAGAATGATATGTGACGTCTACACCCCCGAAGATAGGAGGTTTGAAGGGGACCCGAGATATATTCTAGAAAGGGCTTTAAAAAAGTGCGAAGATTCTGGAATGAAGTTTGTTTGCGCACCGGAGTTAGAGTTCTTTCTACTAAAAGAAAGCGAGGATAGTAAAGTTCCGAAGCCAATAGACATGGCAGGATATTTCGACTACCATCCAGGAGACCTTACAGACTGGATAAGGCGGGAAATAGCGGACATGGCGGAATGCTTTGGAATAGAAATAGAGATAGCGCATCATGAGGTAGCGTTGGGACAGAATGAGATAGATTTCAAGTTTGATGAAGCTTTGGAGACGGCTGATAGGACGATAACAATGAAGATGGTTACAAAAATTGTTGCAGCAAAAAACGGTTACATTGCAACGTATATGCCTAAACCATTTTATGGCGTTAACGGTTCAGGAATGCATGTACACCAGAGCATGTGGAACCTGGACAGGACAGAAAACCTCTTCTATTCAGATGACCCTTCATCGAACTTTTTATCGGATACTGCAAAATATTTCATAGGAGGACAACTTTATTTTGGAAGAGAAATGTGCGCAGTTCTAGCATCTTGGCCCAACTCTTACAAGAGACTAGTGCCAGGATATGAGGCTCCAGTATATATAGCATGGGCCTTTAAAAACAGGTCTCCTCTTATAAGGGTGCCTAACTTTGGTGGAAGAAAAAATGCTGCAAGATGTGAGATAAGATGTCCAGATCCAGCGGGGAACCCATATTTACAGTTTGCAGTATTATGTTTAGCCGGTCTAGAGGGTATAAAGAGGAAGATTGACCCAGGTGAGCCGACTGAGCTTAACGTTTACAAGCTTAGCTACGAGGAAAGGAGGGCGAGGAACATTGTGTCCTTACCTGAGTCGCTTAAGGAGGCATTAGATCTGATGGAAAACAGTGAGTTCATGAAGGAGGCTTTGGGTGAAACATTATTCAACAACTACCTGCATATAAAGAGGAAGGAATGGGACCTTTACAGAACACAGGTAACAGAATGGGAAATTGAAAGGTATATAAGAAGATTATAGTATGAGGTGAAGAGAAAATCTGTGGAATAGCATGCATATTTCTTGACGAGAAGGGGCCTGTTGGAAAAAATTTGGTTATGATGATGGAGAACCTGCAGCATAGGGGCAAAGATTCTGCAGGTGTTGCCGTTTACGGAGGGGAAAGTGTTCAAGACGACGAGTATATTATCAAAATTTTTACAAAAGATGTTGTAGGAGCGCTTAGTAAAGTTTCAACAGCATTAGCGTCGGCTGGAGCGGACATTAGAAGCATAAGAATAAACACGTTAAGAGGGTTCGGCTTCGACAAGTATATTGTTAGAGTTCATAGGGAAAGGTTGGGTGATGTTGTTGAAAGAATTAATGAGACAGGATTAGCTAAGGTTATAAGTATAGGAAAGAAGATGGAGATAATAAAGGATATAGGGCTTGCCGAAGAGTTGGAAAAGAATTTCAAGATTTCTGAAATGATTGGAACACATGGGCTTGGGCATGTAAGATTTTCAACAGAAAGTGGGGTAGACATCTTTCACGCACACCCATTCCAGTCACTAAAATACCCTGATATAGCACTAGTACACAATGGGCAGATAACAAACTATTGGAAGGTAAGAGAAAAACTTGAGCGAGCAGGAGTTTCGTTTGAAACAGAAAACGATTCAGAACTAATTGTACACTATGTTGTGGAAATGATAAACAGGGGATATAGTTTAGAGGAGATATTAAGAAATTCGGTGAAGGAATTAGATGGACCGTTCTCTTACATAATTTCAACATCAGATTCTATTGGAATGGTAAGAGACAAACTTGGGTTAAGGCCACTACTTGTATTTGAAGGGGAAAAAATTAGGGCGGCTGCATCAGAAGAAAGTGCACTAAGAATATTCGGGAACAGTGGGAGGATAAGGGGGCTTAGGCCAGGTGAAGTTGTATGCTGGAAGAGGAACTGAAGGTAGTTGATGCAGAAAAATATAATATAAGAGAACTAAATCTTGAGCTTAAGAAGCTATCAAACTTTTTCAAAAAGATTGTCCTAGAAAATCCAGACGGAAAACATCACATTGCAGCAGGACTGACTAAGAATGTTGAGATAGAAATTAGAGGGTCTGTGGGATATTTTCTTGGAACAATGATAGATGGGCCAAGTATAATGGTTGAAGGTAATAGTGGATGGTTTACTGGAGATAATATGACGGGAGGAAAGATTATTATTGAAGGGGACGCTGGAAACGGTGTTGGACAAGGACTCTATGGTGGAGATATTATAGTTAAAGGAGACTGCGGGGATAGAATAGGTGCATTGATGAAAAACGGTACTATAATCGTTTTAGGTAATACTGGTATAATGAGTGGACTTTACATGATGGGTGGAGAAATAATAGTTTTTGGAAAGACTGGCGAATGTACGGGAGAATCTATTATAGGGGGAAAGATATTTTTTACAGGGCCTGAACCGAGTCTTGGAAAAAATGCTACAGTATCGGATGCTACAGAAGAAGAAATCGTTCACATAAACAGTATTTTAGAAGGAAATGGGTTACCAAAATATGGTGGGAGAGTAAGAAAGATTGTACCAGAAAACAGGAGACCATTTTATAGTCCAAAAAAAGCTATCAAAGAAAATGTTAGCAAAACTAAAACAAGGTATCAGATAATCTTAGACCATAAACTTTGCAAAGTCTGTGGAACATGCGTTAGAGTCTGTCCACAGGATGTTTTTAAAAAGGTTGGAGAAGACTACATTACACCATTAAACGAAGTAGACTGTGTAGGATGTGAAACGTGCATCGAATTTTGTCCGTCGAAGGCAATAAAAATTTACCCAATAGCAGAGGATGCAGGCCTTGCATGGAAACAGAACATTATAAGAGAGATACAGGCTAAAGCTTTAATGGGAAAGCCTATAGTTAGGGGGACAAGCGCGTGGAGAAACTTTCCAAGCTTCGACGACCTAATAATATTATGTGCACAGACTTCAAGACCGCCTATAGACCATTATAGGGAGCCATGTGAGACAGAGGTTGTTCTGGGAGAAAGGTATGCTGAAAAACCTTTGAGGCTTAAGGCGCCAATAATAGTGGGAGCAATGTCTTTTGGCGCAATAAGCAAGGAGGCGAAGATAGCGATAGCGAAGGCTGCAACAAAAGTTGGGATCGCAGTTAACACGGGAGAAGGGGGAATAATTCCAGAAGAAAGGGAAAACGCTTCAACCCTAATCGCACAATATGCTTCAGGAAGATTTGGAATAAATGCGAGAAACCTGCAGACAGCAGACGCTATCGAAATAAAAATTGGACAGGGGGCTAAGGCTGGACAGGGTGGACTGCTGATGGGTGAAAAGGTTACAGCAGAGATAGCTGCCGTGAGAGGAATACCTGTCGGCACCGACGCCGTGAGCCCTGCTAGACACTTGGACATTGTTGGACCAGAAGATTTGAAAATGAAGATAGAACAGTTAAGGGAGATCACGGACTGGAGGATCCCGATTATCGTAAAATATTCTGCTGGAAGAGTTTATGATGACGTTAAGATTGCAGCGAAGGCTGGTGCTGACATAATAGTTGTGGACGGAAAACAGGGTGGTACTGGAGCTGCACCGGATATAATACTTGAGCATGCAGGCCTGCCTACTTTACCTGCACTAGTGGAGGCTGATAGAGCGTTAAAGGAGATAGGGTTGAGAGATGAAGTTAACCTCGTAATATCGGGGGGTATAAGAAGTGGCGCTGACGTCGCTAAGGCACTTGCACTTGGAGCTGACGCTGTAGCCATGGCTACGCCAATACTTGTTGCCATGGGATGTAAGGTTTGCGGCCTCTGCAGTACTGGAAAATGTCCGAAAGGTATAGCTACACAAGATCCGGTTCTTAGAAGGAGGTTGAAGGTTGAAGATGCTGTGGAAAGGGTTGAAAACTTTCTGGCAACTGTTATCGAAGAGCTTAAAATGCTTACACAGTTGTCGGGTAAAACGCACGTCAAAAACTTGGAGAAGGATGATTTAAGAGCACTAACGTTAGAGGTTTCAACAATAGCTGGAGTAAAGCTTGTTGGAACAGGATAAGCAGTGTCCTAAAATCTCTAAGCTTTTTCAGCCTTTTCGACGAGCCTAGCACCTTTTACCCTAAACACGCCAGAATATTGGCTATATTCTATTTCATAGTCAAGTATTTCAATCTTTTTAGAAAAGAATGGCGCGTCCAATACTGTTGTCTCAATTTCTCCACCCTCCCCAGCAGGATTCAAGCCATACCTTTTCCCGTAGTCGGCTAAAAGATTTACAAGCTCTTCGTCTATAACTTTCCCCAAAAGATTTTTACCAAGAGGGTATGCGAAAACACCTGAAATTATAACAGTATATTTGTTGGATAGAACCTCCCTCAAAATTTCTACTTCATCCTTTAACCAAAGGGGGTTGATCGAGAATAAACCAAGTTCATCACAAACTTTTTTTATCCTTTGGGCTTGATAGTTTGAACGTATAGCTCCCGAGACAACAGCCTCTATACCATACTCTATTTTACAAGTCTTTAGAGCCTCCTTAAGGTCTTCAACCTCCCTCTCCTTAACACCAGTAGTATAACATTTTATTTGTGGAAGATTCAATGCTTCAGCCTGCAAGGACGTCAACTCAATATTCGGTACATGGAACATGTAGCTTTCTTTATTTTCAGAGAAAACTGTAACCAGACAAGCGATTTTATGGGAAGACATACTCTTCTGTAGTGCAAGACAGGAATCTTTGCCTCCAGAAAATAGAACAGCAGCCTTCACAATCTATCATTGAAGGGTAGAGTAAATAAAAGTTCCGTCATAAAGTTCGATGACTATGGAACCTTGACATATGGTTCAATCATATCTGAAGAAAAGTATCCTCTAGCCATTCCAGGAGTATTGTATGATATTCCTATTGAACCATTCTTGTCTAGAGCGATAAGTCCACCACTATTTTCTCCAAAATTTATAGTTAAAAGTTGAACAAGTTTTTCAGCAACCTCCTTAGCTGTAAAACCGTTTTCAGCATAAATTGAAGCGCGTACACCGACACCTAAAAGCATAATGTATTCTCCGACACCAGTTGAGGATACTGCGATATTTTTGTCAGCATATGTTCCAGCACCAACTATAGGCGAGTCTCCAATCCTACCGGGAAGCTTAAGGGATAAGCCTCCTGTTGAAGTTGCTGAAGCAAGGCGGCCTCTCGAGTCTAAAGCTACAGCACCCACTGTTTCATGAAAAAGTTCAGGTTTCAGCCTATATAGTGCCAAGTTTGACTTGAACCTAGTTTCACCTTTTAAAAAGTTTTCATTAAGCTTCCTAAATCTTTCAGCGAGAACACCTTCATCTAAGCTCATAGGTGGAACGCCTAGAGAGAGAGCGAACTTTGAAGCCCATTCTCCGGCAAGAAGAACATGGTCGGTTTTCTCCATCACAAGCTTAGCTGCAAGCACAGGGTTCTTGACACCCTTAACACATGCTACAGCACCAGCCCTAAAACTTTCGCCGTCCATTACACCTGCATCCATTTCTATTTCACCTTTAATGTTAGGGTATGAGCCTAAGCCGGCGTTCAAGACTCCACTGTCCTCGAGAACCATAACTGACTCTACAACTGCATCTAAGGCTGGGCCTCCAGCTCTAAGTATGGATGAGCCTGCCTCCAAACTTTTCCTTAGAACGGATTTCACGATATCGAACGTTTCTCTGTCAGGCCATGAGCCAGCGCCACCATGGACAACAATACACCACATGAGGGTTGGGGTGAAAATTTTATAGATATAAACTTGGCTGCAAAAATTTTTATGCGAGAACATGTAGTTTAAAGGGATGGAGAATCTTTGAATGACAGGTACAGTGTTGACGATGTTATATGAGCTGGGGCTGACGATTATAGTTGCTTCACTTGTCTCAGAACTCTTTAAGAAGTTCAGGCTTCCCGGTCTGATCGGCGCCGTCCTTGTTGGACTGTTCCTTGGAGGACCAGGCGGAATAGGTGTTGTTACAGACCTAGACCTAGTGAACACGCTTGCATTGCTTGGCGCGATCCTAATACTTTTCACCACAGGCCTAGAGTTTAACATAGAATCCTTTTGGAAGGATGGGGGGACTGCGTTCCTAACGATAGCTTCGACGGCCGTGATGCTGACGATTATAATAGTTTTACCCGTTTTCACAGCATTATTGAAGAAGATGGATTAGCTAGAATATTCTGATGGCTGCTACGAGGGATAAGGTTGCAGTGACGTCTGAAACGGAGGCGACCAAGGGTATTACGAAGTTGTCTGGGTCAAGGCCATGTTTAAATGTTTGGGTGGCAACGGTAAGAGAAAATGATGATATAAACAGGAAGCTGATGACGTTGGAGGTTAAAGTTATGGAAATAAGGTGGAGGAGGAGTGGTAGAGTCTGTAGGCCGCCTAGGGCGAACCCTATAATAGAGAATATGATGTGGATCACGAGAGCCGCGCATTCTACTGAAATTAGGTCAGCGAACGTTTCCCTTAAGGTTTTAGTTAGAGAGGTGGTGTAGCCGAGGGCAAGTTTTGTGGTTTCCATTGAACCTATGATGGAGCCGATATCGCCTAATGCGTCGATCAAAGCAGGGTAAATGATGAGGATCGAGGGCACACGTTCTATCTCCCTCCTTATGCTCGCTAAACCCATTCCACCAAATATTCCGAAGAGGCTGGCTAAAACTACTGTCGGCGCACCCTCCAAAAGGGTTCTCTTAAAAATCGGTTCACGCTTATGCCTTAACACTATAAAAATAAAGTAGAGCATAAGAAGGGCCAGTATGAAAAAGATTAGTGAAAAGTTTTCAAAGCGTATTATGAATCCTGCTACAGTGAAGTAACATAATGTTATAAGTATGTCGTCGAGCGTTGACATAATAGGGTATAGGAAGATGTCGGGGTCTAAGCCTCTCTTGAACACTTCTATGCCTACAAGAGAAGCTATTGGTGCCGAGATAAGTATGGCGGGCAAACATGAAAGAGGGGGGATCAGTATGAAGTAGGGTAAATGATTCAAGGATACTAAACCAAGCAGGTAGTTTAGGGCAAAAGATATGGCCCCTATCACGAGAGTGTCAAAGAATGTTAGCGAGAACACGGCCTTGATAAGAGAATAATATTCTCGAGTGTTTTTGAAGAGGCTTGGCCTAATAAGTCCCAGATGGAGCATTGTGCCAAGCTTTCCAGAAAGTATGCCCCCGATGTTGCCTCTTACAGTGAGAAGAGGTGTGAAGAGCAGTAGAATCCAGACCGGGTTGCCGAACATTGGATAGTATATGGCTGCGGCGGTGCCGGATAGGAGGCCTCCGAGGTCAAAGAATAGGGCTGTAATAGACTGTCTAAAAATGCTCGATTTAAATAATGTTGGCAAACACACCAGCCCATGCTACAACTACTCTTCTCCATGCTTGTATGACGCTATCCTCAAAAATTTTGATGCACCCTCAATATATCCTCTGAAAATTACGAGGTCATCGCATAAGAGCTGGAAAGAGTCTTGCGGATGATAGAACCACCTTTCACCTCTTTTAACGGCAACAATTCTTACGCCAAGGTCGTCCTCAAGCCCAAGCTCTCCAATCGACTTACCGCAGATGATAGAGTCTCCGCTAATGCGAACCTGAGCTATAGTTTCATCAGCTTCCTCGAAAGCCATCTTCACTATGGGATGAGCTCTAACGCCTCTTTTAACCAGCATCGCGATTCTTGCAGCGGCGTCAGCCAACTCTTCAGCAGCCATAGCAAGCCTTATCGAGCCCAAGACTTCTTCAGGCTTAAACTTGTCTTTAAACTTAAGCAATTCAAGCTCAAATTCAATGTGTAGTGTGTCGACGACGTCCTCCATCTTTAAAACCTGTTCAGCAACCTCTTCGCTGCCATAGATGAATGACGAATAGGCTAGGTCAACCATCATTTCAGAAAGGTCTTTCAGTTGGGCCAGCGCGCTCACAAGATTACCTTCCATTGTTACCACTCCTCCAAGGAAAAGGTAGGCTTCGGGATAGACCTTAGCTCACCCTTAGCAAGTTTATCGAATTCTAGGACACCAACATCTGTTCCTTTAGCGATCAAGATGTCGCCTTCATTTATAGTAAAGTCTCCGTTAAGGTTTATGATAACATCACGCCCCCTTCTCGCAGCAATGATCTTTACGCCAATGCTTGTTTCAAGAGAAAGTTCGTCAACAGTCTTATTCACGAGAATCGAGTCGGATGCAATCTTGGCCCTGATGAACCTTTCCTGCGTCCTAGCGAAAGCAGCCAACATGTCTGGAGGTATGCTTAACCCTAGCAAAATTATGTTCGAAACGTTCTTCGCAGCATGGGATATGGAGTCGGATACTGTGCCCATCTGGAGCACTCCAGAAAGTGCTTCAGCGTCCTCAGGGTCCTTTATAACTATGGCCGTGTGCATTAGAAGGGATGCCTTAAGCTCCTTAATCTTCTCATCGAGCTCGATAACTTCTTCAGCCAGATCCCTGTCGTTGAAGATTATGGAGGAGTATGCGAGGTCAACCATCAAGGTTGTAGTATCATGCATTTCCTTCAAAATTTCTCTTACAGAAATGGGCCTATACCTTATACCTTCCCCCATACAGAACTCCACCATTGACAGAAAAGGAGGACATATTTAAATTTGCTAGCGAAAAAATTTTAGAAAAGGTTAAGAAAAGCGAAGCCGTCACCTTGTTGATGGTAAATGAGTTTAAAAAGCAAGTTGAAGGAGAAGAGGCCAGTTATAGGAACTTGGATAACAATAGCTCATCCCGAGGTTGTTGAAATCGCTTCAACAGTCCCATTCGATTGGCTCATGTTCGACATGGAACATTCGCCACTAGACATACAGACATTAGAAATAATGCTTCCAGGACTGAACGGCTCAGAAATAGCCCCACTTGCGAGAGTACCTTGGAACGATTTTGTCACAATAAAGAGGGTTCTAGACTTAGGGTTCGACGGGATACTCGTACCATGGGTGAACAGCGAAGAAGAGGCAAAAAAGGTTGTGGAAGCCTGCCAATATCCTCCAGTTGGCATAAGGGGGACAGGGCCGAGGAGATGTATAAGGTATGGTGCAAACGATATCCTAGAATACTATAACAAGTTTGAGAAAGAAAGGCTGGTGATAGCGATACAGGTTGAAACACAAAAGGCTTTGGACAACTTGACAAAAATACTTTCAGTTGAAGGAATAGACGTAGCGTTTATTGGACCGAACGACCTTTCAGCGTCACTAGGAATATTCAGGCAATTCAATCATCCAAAATTTACTGAAGCATTAAAGAAGGTTGTTAAAGCCTGTGATGACACGGGAAAAGTTGCGGGGATAATGACCTCAGGTTCTGAGGACGCTAAAAAGAGGCTGGCGGAGGGGTTCAAGTTTATAGCACTCGCACACGACTTCTCCAATCTCAGAAGAGCGTTCTTGAGCGAGCTGAACAGTGTGAAGGAGTTCCTGGGAAAAAGATGAGGGTGCAAACTATTTTTAAACCAACCCTCTTTTTTAATGCTCATTTAAAGCCTTAGGGAAATCTCCAGTTTCAAACTGTATCGTGACATGATCTATCCCGAAATCCCTTTTCAATCCTTCTATAAGCCTGGAGAGGAGGCTCCTTTGGTCAACACCTTCGCCTACAACCACATGCGCACTCAGAATGCACATTTTGTCAGGGGTGACACACCACACATGCAGGTCATGGACACCTTCTACACCACTTTCACCCAAAATCTTTTCCTCAACAGCCTTCAAGTTTATGTGAGGAGGCACACCTTCTAGGAGGACGTTCAAGGAGTCCACGATAAGCTTACCAGAGCTATAGAGTATTAGAAAGCCTATAGCTATGCTAATTATTGAGTCAGCCAAAAACCATCCTGTGAAATATATTATTAGGGCCGCAGATATTGCTCCAATTGAACCGATAAAGTCGGCTACAACATGAAGAAAAACACCTCTAACATTTAAGCTTCCACCCTCAGACCTATGAAGCACGTAGGCTGAAACACCGTTAGCCAATAAGCCAAGAAAAGCGACAACAAGCATGCCGAAGCCTTCAACATGCACTGGGCTCATAAGCCTCAAAAAAGCTTCATAAAATATGAAAACGACAACAACGCACAAGAATATTCCATTCAAGAAGGCTGCAACAACCTCCGAACGGTAGTATCCGAAAGTCTTCCTATCGTCAAAGGGCCTCCCAGCAACCCACGATGCGAGAAGAGCGAATAGGAGGGCGAAGACATCGTTCAACATATGCCATGCGTCACTTACAAGTGCAAGACTGTTAAACATTAAGCCGCCAGCAAGTTCAACGAAAAAGAAAGCTAGTGTCACGGTGAAGGCGACCTTTAAAGCTGTGACACCCTTAAAGCTGTAAAACTTCAATTAGGACACCTTAGACAACAAGCATACTAGAGACCTAAAAAGATTATATAAGCTTTAATGGCTTAGGGAAAAATTGGTGAAATAATGTTGTTTCGGTGGCTATTGGTGTGTACATTAGTCAACAAAAGCATCCTATAACAGTGCAATATAAAATTTGAAATTATTGAAAATTATAGGAAGAATATTTTTAAAATTTATATATGGGTTCTCTTTGGGGCTGGTAATGGAGGTGAACTAAAGATGCCCTGGAGCGACATCGACAGAATCGAGGAGGAGCTTGGACTAGTGCCTCGAGTTGATGACAAGAAAAAGAAGAGGAGGCTTCTATTCTTCTAGAATCTATCATAAGATAGATCATCTCCTCTTCTAAACCCCCTAAATTTTTTTAGCTTCAGCTATAAATTTTGTTTTAGAGATTTTTTCACCAATTTTGTATTAGAAGTTTTTCATATTCAGGGTTAATTTTCCCATATTTTGCTTGAATTACTGTTCTTATTCTCCGCCAGTCGTCCACTACTTTTGGCCAAAGTTCGCTAGCAACATTTTTCACAACATATTCTTTTAAAGGCCTTTCACGCTTAACCCGCCTATCATGCCAGTTTACTGTGACAAGCCCAGCCCTGCGGAGATGCTGGAGCTTCTGGTACAGTTGCTCCACTTCAACATGATAGCCTATCGAGTCCTCAAGGTCTTCGAGCAGAGAATCTATTGTGATCTCGCTTTCAAATCTTAGGCATAGTACTGCTACTATATCCTGTACAAGTTTAGCGGACTTGCTCATGTAGACTCCGATTTTCTTTGGCGGAATAAGGGTCTGTTCGAGGAGATACGAGTACCTCTTATAGAACCATGCTTTAACAACTTCAACGAGGACAAGATATGAACCTACCAAAGCTGAGAGGACAAGGTAGAATGTTATAGGCGGCTTAACGAACCTGAAGAGGGGGGCGAGAGGGGTAATCGGTAGTAAGAGTGCGAATAATACTATCGCAAGGCTGCTCAATATTAGAGGCTTACTGGGCCTACTTTTATAGAACGGTGACCTTCTTGTCCTGATTACAAATATGACCAAAGTTTGAGTTGATAGGGATTCCAGGAACCATGCAGTTTGGAAGAGGGGCTCATTCGCTTTAAATATGAAGAGCATTATGAAGAATGTTAGAAAGTCGAAGATTGAGCTTATTGGACCAAGAAATAGCATGAACCTTCTAATGAAGGAGACGTCCAGCCTCTTCGGCTTCTCCACGTACTCGTCGTCGACTTCGTCAAGTGGTATAACGGACTGTGAGAGGTCATATAGTAGGTTGTTTAACAGTATCTGGGTCGGCAGCATCGGCAGAAATGGTAGGAAAAGGGATGCGCCTGCTACACTGAACATGTTTCCAAAGTTTGAACTTGTACCCATCATGATATACTTCATCGTGTTTCCGAAGGCTTTCCTACCCTCGATAACACCATCGTGCAATATTGTGAGATCGTTTTTTAAAAGTATGATGTCAGCTGATTCCTTCGCGACGTCGACAGCGTTGTCCACCGAAATTCCTACGTCAGCGCTTTTCAAGGATGGAGCATCGTTTATTCCATCGCCTAGAAAGCCTACCACGTGCCCATTGCGTCTTAATGCGTTGATTATCCTGTTTTTCTGGGCTGGTGTAACTCTGCAGAAGATGTTCGCTTCCTCTACAACCCTTGCTAGCGCGTCGTCGTTCATCTGCGCAATCTCGTTTCCTAAAACTATTCCCTTGACCTCAAAGCCTAGGCTTTCGCACACCTTTCTCGTGACAAGCTCGTTATCCCCTGTGAGAATTTTCACTTCGACACCTGCTCTGCTTAGAAGCTGAAGCGACGTCCTAGCCGTTTCCTTTGGAGGGTCAAGGAATGCGACGAAGCCCAACAAGATCATGTCTCTTTCGTCTTCAACAGTGTAAATGGGCTTATCCTGTTCGATATTCTTATAGGATACGCTTAGAACTCTAAACCCTTCAGAGCTTAGTTCAAGGTACTTTTGCTGAACCTTAAGTTTAAGCGTATCATCCAATTCTTGAAGAGAGCCCTTGACTTCGATGCGGGAACAGATTTTGAAGACTTCTTCCGGAGCACCCTTTGTGACCATGATCTTTTGACCCTCATGCTCTAAAACTATTGAAAGGCGTTTTCTGACGAAATCGAAAGGCACTTCGTCAACCTTCATGTAGTCTTTGACGTCTATCTCCCTGTACCTGAGTATAGCTTCATCAAGAGGGTTTCTTAGCCCCGTCTGATAGTAGCTGTTTAAGTAGGAATACAATAGAACCTTCTCATCTTCAGCCCCGTATGCGTCCACGTGCAGGACTAGCTTTATCCTGTTTTCGGTGAGAGTGCCAGTTTTGTCCGTGCAAAGCACGTCCATGTTGCCGAAGTTCTGTATGGAGGCTAAACGTTTTACGATAACACCCTTCTTTGACATTGAAATAGCGCCCTTGGAGAGGTTTATGGAAATGATCATTGGAAGAAGTTCAGGCGTCAGCCCAACAGCCAACGCTACAGCGAAGAGGAGGGATTCGAGAACACTTCGCATAAAGAGTGCGTTAACGAAGAACACGAATATTACAAGCATGAAGGTAACCTGCATTATTAGGTAGCCGAAACGCTGTATACCCCTCTGAAACTCTGTCTCAACCTCTCTGACCGCAAGCCCCTTCGCGATCTTCCCGTACTCTGTGAGACTTCCAGTTTTAACCACGACAGCGGTCGCGGTTCCGCTTATGATAGAGGTTCCCATGAAAAGGTAGTTGTCCCATTCTATTATGGAGACTTCAGCCGACTTCAGAGGTTCAGGATTCTTTTCGACAGGAAAAGATTCTCCTGTTAAAGCTGACTGGTCCACGAAAAGGTCTTTCGCACTCAAAACCCTGGCGTCAGCTGGCACAATATCTCCAGCTGAGAGAAGTACTATGTCGCCTGGAACGATCTCCGAAAGCCTAACTTCACGTCTAACACCGTCCCTGAGCACTGTAGCAGTCGTTTCAACCCTCTTCTTCAACATTTCAGCCGCGTTCTCAGCCCTATGCTCTTGGTAAAAGTCTAGGACGGTGCTAAAAATCACTATAGAGAATATTATTATGGCGTTAGACAGTTCTCCAGAAAAGCCTGATATCAGGCCTGCGGCCAAAAGTATTATCACAAGAGGGTTTCTAAAATGGGAGAGGAAATCGACTACGACTGTTCTCCTCTTCTTTTTAGCAAGCTCGTTGTAGCCGAAAACCTTTAGACGTTCTAAAGCCTCGTCTGAGGTAAGGCCTGAAGGCGAAGTTTTTAAACGCTTTAAAAGCTCATCCGAAGGTAGTGTGAGAATTTCAGCCGTGTTTGGGACTGAGAAGGCTATACTGTCTTCAGAGACTGCAAAATTTTTGTTTACCATGACTTCACCCTAAAATTTTTAGAAAATGCTGGCCTACATGGCACAAGCTCATAATCTGCTTATATAAACCTTATCTCCTTATGCCAGTGTCCAAAGTTCAGCTCAAACGTGTAAAAGACATTGTGGAAAAATTTAACTTTCCAAGATTATTCTTATAATACGATAGCAGATTTATTCGGTGACATTAGATTTTATTCACACGTGCATGCTTTCTTGTCGAATCATTCTATAAAAAATATTTTTATATTCGCGTGTGCGATAATGTTGATGAGAGAGATGATTAAGAAAATTTTGGTTGCAATAGATGGCTCCGAGCATGCTGAAAAGGCACTTGACTTCGCCCTCGACCTTGCAGAAAGATATTCTGCTCAAGTTACAATATTAAATGTTTTCCAAATGCCCATATCAATATATTTTGGTGAGCCTCCAATGTATCCTGTAGCGTTAAACAACCTCTATGATGAATTGAAGAGCGCTCACGAGAAAATGCTTTCTAAGGCTCTTGAGAGAGCTAAGGGGCTTAAGCCTAGCCTAAAGATTTCGACAGAACTAAGAGAGGGTAGACCAGCTGACCAGATTGTTAGGGCAGCTGAAGAGGGAGGCTTTGACCTAGTAGTTTTAGGACACAGGGGGCTTGGGAAAGTTAAAGAGTTTTTCCTAGGAAGTGTGAGCGACAGAGTTGCAGACGAAGCGCGTTGCCCAGTTCTTATAGTGAAATAGTTTTAGATGGCCAGCAGTAGGACGCCTAAAAATATAAGTATTCCTCCAGCCGCGGTCTTCAAAGTTATCTTTTCCCCAAGCAGCAGAGCTGAAAGAATTATTACAAATAGCACGCTTGCTCTGTCTACAGGAGCAACCTTTGACGCGTCAGCAAGCTTAAGTGACGCAAAGTAGAAGAGCCACGAGAGGGCTCCGGCTACACCTGAGAGCAGGATAAACGCTGCCTCCTTACTAGTTAATTGAACAAGCTTTGGACCTTTGCCAATAGATATAACTAGGGCTATTATGAGGACAGCCATTACGATAGCCCTTATGGCTGTAGCCACATCCGAGTCAACGTTCTGTAGCCCGATCTTTGCAAAGATCGCCACCAAAGCTGCAAAAAAAGCGTCCAACAAGGCTAAAGTGAACCAGCCTATTTCCATTCAAACCACTCAAAAATCCAACTATTGTGTTATATATATTTGTTAATTAATGTGGAAGATTATTTAGGCAGCCTTCTTTATCTCCTCTCTAAGCTGCTCGTCAGTCTTTCCTGTAGGGTCTATTCCAAGAGCCTTTGCAGCCGCCTCAAGCTTAAGCCTCTCAGGAGTCTTGTCCATTTCAGCCTTAGCCTTCTCTATTTCCCTCTCTATCTCCATCTTACCCTTCTGAAACTCGCCCATGGCCCTACCTATGGCCCTAGCTATCTCGGGAATCTTGTTTGCGCCAAAGAGCAGTGCCACGATAACAATCAACACCCAAAACCATTCCACGCCCAAAATGTCGAACGTGAGCCCCTCCAGCATATAGGTCAACCTAGCTACAAGGTAGCGGACTAATAAGTTTTGCTCACTCATTATGAGCATATTGCTTAAACAGTCCACTTCTAATCTTCACATTTTAAGGTCAAATGATGCATAAATAGCCTGTTCCTACATTTAGGCTTATCAACAGCCCATTCAACGGTTAAAACGAAGCTTGTTAAGCTGATATGATATATTGCGAGAGACGTCTGGAGGAAGCAGAAGAGGTGTACAAACTTGGAAAAGAGTAACCGGTTCCCTTTTTTAGCCTGGAACCTTCTTTTCGAGTGCAGCGAGCCTGGCCTTTATTTCTGCCAGCTCTTCCCTTGTTGAAATGCTCCTTTCTAGGCCGTCTATTCTAGTGTTCACGGCGTCGAAACTGGCAGGCATCTCATTTCTCAAGCTTCCCATTTCATTTCTTAAGCTTTCTATAGTCTTTTCTAGGCTATCTATCCTTGCATTCAAAGCCTTGATTTCACCACCTATCTCGCTGAGCTTTGGAAGCAGCAACATCTCAATCCACGATGGAATCTTTTCAGACAAATTAGCTCAAATATTTTGTTTCCACAGTAGCATATATCCTTTATCTTTTTCATGCTTTGTTGAAAATGTAACAGGCTAATAATTTATTTAAGTTTTAGGCGTCTAATCAAAAAATTCTTTATGAAAACAGCTTAAGATCCTAAAGCTATGATGATAGCAGAATGTTTTAGTTTAAGCTATTGTGTTGTCTGAAATTTTTATTAGCTTACGTGCTAAAATTTCCGCGTACTCGAAAGCCTTTTCCTCGGAGGCTGTTGATCCAACCATTAACACTCGTCTACCTGAGCGGAAGATTATGTAGTGGAAGTCGTTTAGTGGGTCGTAGAAGTATGCTCCTTCTTCGCCAAAATGGTCTAATTTTGTCGGATGACAAAAGTAGTATTATATAACATGAACCTAAGCGCTTGCTAACTTTTCTGTCAAACCGGTTTTCTTATGCAAACTCTTGAGAGGAAAATATTGGCTAGAAAAACGCAATAAATATTGTTACCAAGAAAAGGAGGGAGTTAGCATAGCAGAAGGGCACATCTATAAAAATTTGTAAAACTGGACTGAAAACACCTTAAATCCTATACACTCCGACGCCTGTCAACTTTGCTATTAAGTCGATGAAAGAGTCGGATCTATCATTCTTGAAAATCTTATGTCGTATATTTCGAGCTTAACGTCACTTTCAGCATTTCGCTCAAATGTTAAAAACCTCTTGACACCTTTAAATTACAACAATTAACTTTTATCATTTTGAGACCTCCCCCTTTCCTTTTTTCTTAAAGTTAAATAAGCCAATGGTAGCGAAACGAAAAAGAGCCAAATTTCCGGCCTTAATAAGCCAGTGCCTGCGCTACCACTTGTCAACCATTCCCATGTCCATGCTCCTCCCCCTAAAAAAGTTAATAAAGTCTCCAATCCATCTGCACAAACAATTAGCAAGTATATAACTCCATAGACGGTTGATAAAAGCGTTCCGACAAGAATAAATCCCAATGATTCTCGTACTCCCTTTAATAGTGGCATGGCGCTGAGGTATGTTACCCCAATAACAAATGCGGCGAATCCTCCAAAAATGTCTGCTGATACTCCTACAAGGCTTACGCTCTCTATTGGCGAAAACAAGTTATATACCCCAAGCGCGAACTCGACTGTTCCAAGAATAACGTACGCGACTCCAAGAATTATAGCGTAAATAGCAATCCATTTGTTTTCAACATTCTGTTTCATACATGCTCCCTCCTTAAGTGAATCCAATTAGTCTTCCAAACGTGACAATAATGAAAGCGACAACATACGCTAAAGTTAGCTCATACATCACTGTAAAAATTGTCCATTTCCACGAGCCGGTTTCCCTATAGATGACACCAATAGTTGCGATGCATGGTATGTAAATAAGTGAGAAAGCCATGAAAGCCAGCCCAGTTAACGGTGTAAACGTCCCGCTTGATCGTAAAGCAGTAGGTAAATCTTCTGAGCTCTCTTCTAAACCAAAGAAGGTTGCAAACGTCCCAACAACTATTTCTTTTGCTATAAAGCCGAAAAATAGTGCTACCACTGCCATCCAATTGAAGCCGAGGGGACGGAAGATGGGTTCGAGGAACCTTCCCAGCGTAGCAATGTACGAATTTTCTAGTACAACTGTATCTCCCTGATGTACAGCTTCCCACGGATAACTCGAAAGTAACCAAACGACAATTACCCCGAGGAAAATTATTGTACCAGCCTTTTTCAGGAAGAGGCTACCCCTTTCCCACATATGAACCAGCGTGCTTTTCATTGTCGGTACAGCGTACAATGGTAATTCCAGGATCAGCGGAGATGGTTTACCTTTGAAGTACGGAATCGTCCTCCTAAAGAGTAGTGCCATTAAGATGGCAAGCACAATTCCGAGTATGTACATAGAGTAGACGCCTGCCGCTGCGTATGGCCCAAGTACAGTAGAGGCTATAAGAAGATATATCGGCAGCCTCGCGCTACAAGACATCAGAGGATTTACAAGGATAGTTAGTATGCGGTCCTCCTCCCTATCAATGGTCCTTGTTGCCATGATTGCTGGGACGTTGCATCCAAACCCTATAAGCATGGGGATGAAAGATCTTCCGTGCAACCCCAGCTTGTACATTATTCTATCCATTACAAAAGCTGCTCTAGCCAAATAACCACTGTCCTCAAGTAATGCCAGTCCGAGGAATAGGAAGAAAATTGGAAACAGGAAAGTTAAAACCGCGCCTAAGCCGCCGAAGATACCATCCGCTACGAATGAAGCTAATTGCGGATCACTTATATGCGAATTTGCGATTTCTCCAAGTTTTGAGAATAGCATGTGTGTTAAATCTTGAAATGGAGCTGAGACGTCGAACGTGAAGCGAAAAAGGGCCCACCACAGCGCTAAGAATATCGGAATGCCGAGATACTTGCTCAGAAGTGCCTTATCTAATAAGTCTGTAAGCGTTAATGGTCTAGTGCCTTTAAAGACTTTAGGAAGTATAACTTCACTTATGATCGAATATCGCTTCTCAGCCAAGGCAGTATCTACATCTTCTTCCAAAATCTTCTTTGCCTCTGAAAGTTGAAGCTTCATCTCCTCATACACAGGACTCTTGCTAACAAGTTTTAGAACTTCCTCATCCGATTCTAAGATTTTTATTGCCAACCATCTGACAGGGTATTTGTTTGAAAGCTCTTTATCCTTCTGTAGTATAGAAGCTATTTTCAAGATTATTTCATCATAAGGTTTTCCGTAGCTAATCGTGTGCTCTCTTCTTTTTTCCTTGACCTTTGCGGCTTCGATTACGGCGTCTTTAAGCTCTTCCATCCCTATCTTTTCGGTAGCAATTGTTGAAATGACAGGGACCCCCAGTAGTTTGGAAAGCTCTTTTGCATCTATCTCGTAGCCCAGACTCTTTGCTACATCCTGTTTGTTTAATGCGATTATTATATTTGCCTCGAGCTCTAAGAGCTGGAACGTTAAGTAGAGGTTTCTCTCAAGGTTAGAGGTATCAACGATGTCTATTACAATATCAGGTTTCTCTTCGACTATGAAGTCCCTCGCCACTAATTCATCTATCGAGCGCGCTGTTAGGCTGTATGTACCTGGCAAGTCGATAATCTGCATTTCTACACCTTTATGTACGCATACCCCTTCCTTCTTCTCTACAGTTTTTCCAGGCCAGTTCCCAACGTGGGCTCTTCCGCCTGTTAAGTTGTTAAAAACTTGGCTCTTGCCGACGTTTGGATTTCCTATTAGTGCAACCCTTATTTTCTCCATGCTAAATCCCCTCTACTGGGTTAACCATGATTTTCATCGCTACACCTTTACCGAGTGCTATTCTTGACCCCCTAACCATCACCAGCATTGGACCGGGAGGAGCTGAGTGTAAAACCTTTACTCTTGTTCCATTCGTGAAACCTATTTCAGCCAATCTTCTGGTCAAGCCCATACCACCCCTAACTTCCACTATAACCGCCTCACAATTTTCTTGAAGCATTGCAAGCGGAATTGTTGCCATCATTTTTAAGGCCCTCCTTAACAGAAACGTAAACACTATCACTTTCTACTTTCCTCAAGCTTAGATTGTACCCCTTCAAGAGAAACTCGATTGGATCTCCAAGTGGAGCCTTCCTGATCATCGTCACTTCTGTACCCTTCACCAATCCCATATCCAACAGCCTTCTTTTAATCGCGCCGGATCCGCTAATTCGCGTAATGATGCCCTTTTCCCCGGGCTTCAGTTCACTTAGCCTCTTCTCCATAGTTTGCACCTTTCGGTCACCCTAAAATCAGGGTAGCTTTAGGTTAATTTGAAACTTCTCCTAAAAAAGTTTGATGATCGTCCTGAAGCCTAAAAGTGTTAGGAGATTCCTTCTAAAGTCTAAAACAGCGTTTCCACCAAAGCCCACTAAGCCCTTTCACAATATTTTCTGAACTCTTCAACCCACCTTTTAATGAACACCGGATGATCGGTTTCCATAGCCTGAGAGATAAACTCAACAAATCTTGTGAACTGCAGTATTGTTTTCGGGTCAAGCTGATGCTCCAAGATATGGGCATCCTTTGTCGCCACATCTTCAGGAACCAATAATATTTCTAGAAACTTCTTAAAAGTATCATGCCTTCTCTTCACAACCTCAGCTATCTCTTTTCCACGAGATGTAAGAGTGATGCCACCGTACTTTTCATAAACAACAAGGCCTTGTTCATGAAGTTTCCTCATCATTTCCACAACCGTGGACGGCTTAACTTCTAACGCTCTAGAAATATCTCTTATACGAGCATAACCCTTCGTCTCCACAATTTCATATACGATTCTCAGGTAATCTTCAACTTTTCTAGAGAGCGAGATCACCATAAGGCTTTCCTAATAATGTTCTATTAACCCCCATATAATAAATTTTTAACATCTTGATTAAGATAGTCTATTACCATTAGGTGGGAGAACCGTTTCTAGGAATGTATGTTTCCATATATTCCCATTCGGGGCGTTGGCGGCTTCTTCAGTCCAGCCTGCTCCCCACTGAAATCTACATGAACAATCCCAATAGGTTTAAATGAAACGAACATTTTTCCGCTCCTTTATGAAAGTGCCCACGTTTCCTGGATTTTTAAACCTTTAGACATTTTCAAATGAAGCCTAAGCAAATACTTGTCCTCTTCAGCCATACTATACCATATTGGCGTGACTATTGCATGATCAGCAAAGTTAGACCGAACTTGGCGTGATGATTTGAAAATGAAACTGGAAATAGATGCGAAGGACGAATATTCTTACATCGGGGGAGAAGAGGATGTTTTCAAGGCGGCAGAAAAGAGCTTTGTTCTAGATCCAGCCGGCATACAGGTTCCAGCAAAGTACATGAAACTTCTTCTCGAAGGCGATAGAACAGCATGGGATTTTGTTAACAAAGTTACAAAATCACAATTTCTAAGGAATGAGATGACCAGACTTCTTTCAATAGCAGTTGAAAAAGGCTTTAGTGTGGCAGAATCAATTCTTATAACGTATATTGAGAACACCCCAAACGGTAAACCGAAAATATATCTTATGCAATGAAAGGGATTTCTACTCCAAAAAGCTTGTGGAAATCACGGATGGAGATTTCTGTATAAGACTTTCCTTGAACAACGTCAGCGCTGGCCTGAGAAATTTTCCAGTCAACGTTTACGCGGAACATGATATAGTCTTTGATATTTGCGGGAGGAACTTTGAAACTGTTTTGAGAGAAACAGAAACGTTCTTTGAGTTTGCTAGAAGGATTAGAAAGTGTTCTAGTATCAATTTCCTAAAGCTTCTAGAATGCTGGAGCAAATATTTTGAGGACAGGGCTTCCGCCATAAACATTCTCGCTGAACTTGAAAAAGAGCAAGCGATTGTTGCTGAAAGAGATTCAGTATGCTCCAGGGTTACAAAAGACGAGGTTGTCAAGGTATCAAGCGGATATTTGATTTACTCTGAAGACTCATTTTATCTTGTTCGAGGAGATGGGAGAGTGCTGAAGATTAGAGGAAGAAACAAGGACGTGGTTAGCGAACGTCTTCGAAAACTGTACAACGGTACGGCTCAATTTTTCCAGAAAACATGGTTGCAATATTCATGCTTTATACCCTCTTTGGTTTACCCTTTGTCTCATGGTGGATTTGGTTCATTATTGTTGGTTTACCAAGCACCTTGTTGACGATGCTTGTAAGTTTGCTTGCGTTAAGGTATAAATAAACCCTTAGAAAGGTGTTTGTACGTATGACTTTGCATAAAATCGTCATGGTTGGTTATCAGTTTAGACCATGTCTTCTAGATGCGGTAAAAAGGGTCAATACGGTCTTGGGAAGTGTTCTTGACTTCAAATTTTACAACACTTATGATGTTGATGATGGAATTGTCGACAATCAAAGATTTGCGGATGATTTGAGGAGCTCTCAGGTTGTTTTGCTTGATGTTAGGGGCGGTGATATTGTTAGCAAGATAATTTGCGAAGAACTCAATGCTTTAAAAAACACAGTTGTCGTTTTTGTGGGAGGCTCTCCTGAGATAATTAACCTCACAAGGCTTGGAAGCTTCTCTTTTAAAAGCTTCACAAGCCTTAGAGAAAAACCACTACTTGGAAAACTCTTTAGGAAGGGCAGAATGGATTATGGAGCCATTTTAAGAATGCGTGACACGTTTGAAAAGCTTGGCGGTAAAATGCCGATTGGAGTGCTTAAGCATGCTAGAAATTATTCTTTATTGCTGAAATATTATGACACGCCAAGTGTGGACAATTATTACGCTATGTTTCTTCTATTGCTAAAGGAGTATTGCAAAGTTAAGGTAGACATTGATATACCTGAGCCTGTTGTTTTGCCGAACATCGGAATTAAAGACTTCAGAACCGACGAAAACTTCATTGACGTTAAGCAATATCTTCAGAATTATGCTTTTAAAGAACGCCCGAAAATAGGCATATTGTTTTACGGAGGTTACCATTATGATCAGTCCTACCCTGCAGCCAAGCTTTTAACGGAAAGGATAGAACAGCTTGGATTTGGCGTGATACCTGTTTTCTGCTCAGACCTAAGATATTACTTAGCCGTCGAAAATTGCTTCTTCATCGACGGAAAACCCATTATTGAAGCATTAATTGACCTTCTCTGGTTTAGGCTAGCTGGCGGACCGATCGGCGGAGACCATACTATTACTAGAAGTACTCTGTCAAAACTTAATGTGCCAATTCTACACGGAGTTCATTTATCATCTAAAACCGTTGAGGAATGGCTTAACTCAAAACACGGCATACCCCCCGTAGAAATGGTTACAACAGTCATACTGCCTGAGCTTGACGGTAGAAACGAACCAATAGTTACCCATGCAGTCAAAAAGAGAACAGTCGAAGGAGTCAAGCTTGAGGAATATGTTGCCATAGAAGACCGCATAGAGAAAATGGCTCAAAGGGCTGTTAAATGGGTTAACCTTAGGAGGAAGGACAATAAACAGAAAAAAGTTGCAATAATTCTCTACAGTTACCCGCCAGGAGAGGAAAATATTGGAAAAGCCGCCTACCTAAACGTTTTTGAAAGTTTATCAAGGCTGCTTAAAGCTTTAAAGGATGCCGGATACGTTGTTACAAGTACCCTCTCTGGCAGGGAACTGGGGGAACTTTTCATTTCTAAGGGTATTGTAAATTCGGGAGAGTGGATACAAACACGCTCAAAACTTGAAGAGATGATTAAAGTTCCCGCTGAAAAATATGTTAAATGGCACGGAAAGTTGCCGGAAAAGCCGCTAAGGCGAATTCTGGAAGAATGGGGGCCTCCACCCGGCAAAATAAACGTTTACGGCGATTCGCTATTGATTCCAGGTTATATTTTTGGAAACGTTTTCGTCGGCCTCCAGCCAGCCCGTGGCATGCATGAAGATCCATCAAAAATTTACCACGATAAAGATTTGCCGCCACATCATCAATATGTAGCCTTCTACAAGTGGGTTACGGAGGAGTTTAGCGCAGACGCCATCATACACTTTGGGACACACGGAACATTAGAATTTCTGCCAGGGAAAGAGGCTGGCTTGTCGTCTGAATGTTTTCCTGACATACTCATAGCAGATGTCCCAAACATATATGTATACCATGCTGTCAATTCCTCTGAGTCCTCGATAGCGAAAAGGAGAAGCTATGCAGTAATAGTGAACCATGCAAGTCCGCCAGTAATGTCTAGCGATTTACATGGCGACCTCCAAGAGATTGAAAGGTTGATTATTGAATACTTTGATGCAATGCAGTATGGCCGAGAAGAAGCTAACAAGATTGCCGAGAAAATACTCAACCAAGCCGGTAGATACGGGTTAGGATCAAGTGTGGAGGAGATTTATGATAGGATACAGGAGTATAAGCGTTCAATAATACCTAAAGGGCTGCATGTGATTGGAGAAAAACCATCGCTGGAGGATTCCGTTCAATATCTGACTTTCCTAGCTAGATACAATAGGGGTGAAATACCTAGCCTCCACCGCCTCATTATAGAATCCGAGGGACTTAACTACAACGAAGTTCTTGAAAAGCCACATTTAAGGGATCCGAGCGGAAGGACTTATGCTGAGATATTAAACAGAACCGAGGAAATCGTAAAGGAGATTATAGGAGATTATATTGTTAGAGGCTTAACGCCAAAGCTCAAAATTCCCGAAGACAGAGCCCTAAAGGCGCTGAGCTACCTTAAAGACGTTTATGAGAGAATGATGTCGTCAGACGAAATTGGAACAATCCTTAAAGCGCTTAACGGAAGATTTATTGAGCCTGGTCCGGGCGGAGATTTTGTAAGAAACCCCGAGGTTTATCCCACTGGTAGGAACACATACCAGCTTGATCCAACGAACTTGCCAACTGAAGCGGCGATGGAGAGAGGTAAAAGGATTGCCGATGAATATTTGGCAACATTCTATAGGAAGCATGGAAGGTATCCAAAAACTGTTAGCGTGGTGTTGTGGGCGTTTGAAACTATGAAGACAGGAGGCGAAACTCTAGCCGCAATTTTTCACCTTTTAGGCGTAAAGCCTGTTTGGAAAAGCATCTATGTAAGAGAGCTAGAGGTTATCCCGCTTTCGGAGCTTAAAAGGCCGAGGATAGACGTTGTTGTCACGATATGCGGGATTTTCCGCGACACCTTCTATAATATCATTGAACTTTTGGACAAAGCCTTTAAGACTGTGGCGGAGCTTGAGGAGCCTGAGGATTTGAACCTTGTGAGGGCTAACGTTAGGAAAATGTCAAGCGATTATGGAGAAAACGCAAAGTTCAGAATTTTCGGACCGCCGGAAGGCCAGTATGCGACAAGCCTCACAGCGCTTATAGAATCCTCACAGTGGAAAAGCGAGGCGGAGCTTGTGAACGCGTATCTTGAAAGTATGAAGTTCGCCTATGGGGAGAAAGCAAGATGTGTAGAATCTAAAGGGCTCATGAACTCCTTAATTTCTAATGTTGAATTGGTCGCCCAAATAAGGGACACTGTAGACTATGAAATTACGGATTTAGATCACTATTACGAGTTTCTCGGAGGCTTAACAAAGGCTGTTGAAAATAGAAGTGGGCAACGTCCAATGGTTTTAGTGGCGGACACAACAAGAGAGACCGTTAAAGTGAATGATGCGATAGAAGCCCTTAAAAGAGGTGTTGTGACGAGAACTGTTAATCCGAAATGGCTGGACTCTATGATTGAGCATGGCTATAACGGCATAGCGAAAATTGCCGACAGAGTCGAATATATGGTTGGATTGTCCGCAACCCTTGGAGGAGTTGAAGACTGGATGTGGAGGAGTGTTGCCGAAAACACTGTGTTTAGCACTGAAAGAGCGGAAAAGATTAAAAACATTAACATTTGGGCGTTCCGCAAAATAATTAAAAGGCTTCTTGAAGCTTCAAGACGCGGATACTGGAAGGCGGACCAAGAGACTATTAAAAAACTTGAAGAGGAATATTTAAAGACTGAGGAAATACTTGAGGAAAACGTTTGGTGATATCATGCCACATCACATAAGATTTGTTTTTCCGTTCATCGCTATAGTCGGCCAGGAAAAAATGAAGAAAGCCCTCCTCTTAAATGCTGTGAACCCTCGCATAGGCGGAGTATTGATAAGAGGGCAGAAGGGTACTGGAAAAACAACGGCGGTTAGGGCACTTGCAGAACTTCTCCCTGAAATAAAGGTTGTAAAGGATTGTCCCTTTAACTGCAACCCTGAAAACCCCAGGGAAATGTGTGATTCATGCTACAACAGATATGCTGGAGGAGAGGGGCTTCCATGGATTGAACGGAAAGTTAGAGTTGTAAACCTTCCACTGAATGCGACAGTCGATAGGGTTGTTGGAACACTCGATATTGGGAAAGCACTGAGGGAGGGGTTGAAGGCCCTCGACCCAGGATTACTTGCTGAGGCGAACCGTGGCATACTTTACATAGACGAAGTTAACCTGCTTGACGATTATGTTGCAGACGTGTTGCTTGATGTAGCCGCAAGCGGTGTAAATATTGTTGAAAGAGAGAACATTTCAGTTATGCATCCAAGCCGTTTCATCCTTATAGGCACCATGAACCCTGAGGAGGGTGAACTCAGACCACAACTGCTTGACAGGTTCGGGCTTCAAGTGGAAGTTGAACCCGTAACAGACCCTATACTGCAAATTGAGATCGTGAAAAGAGTTGAAGAGTTTGAGGCAGACCCATTAGGTTTTATGAAAAAATATGAGGAAGAACAGAGAGAACTGAAGCTTAAAATCAAAAGAGCGCGTGAGCTTATTCCCAAAGTTCAAATATCAAACGAGCTACTTCATGAAATAGCCAAAGTGTGCTCAAAACTTTCTGTGAGCAATAGAGCTCCAATAGTAATAACAAGGACTGCTAAAACCATCGCCGCGCTTTCGGAAAGGGTTAACGTAAACAAAGATGACGTTTTAGAGGCAATGGAGCTAGCGCTGCCGCACCGCATGAGGAAAAAACCCTTCGAGCAACCTTACATTCCACGCGAAAAACTTGAAGAGATAATTTCAAACAACTGTTCCGATGCAGAAGTGGAAAATGAAAAGCAAGAGGAGGAGAAAAGCGGAAGCTTACAGTCTGACGAAAAAATTTTCAACATCGGCCCTTCTCTTCCAGTAAACTTGGAAATAAGGGCGGATAAAGAAATTCATGCAGGAAAAGGGGGGAGAACGGTTAAATCAATTGGAACAAATAGGGGATCCTACGTTTACAGCATAATACCAAAAAGCGAACCACACGACATAGCTGTTGACGCAACAATAAGAGCAGCAGCCTCACGCTTGGCAAGCTTGCATGAAAAACTACCATTAAAAATTGTTGACGAAGACATTCGAGAAAAAGTTAGAAGGGCTAAGACTTCAACACTAATAACCTTGGTCGTTGACGCAAGCGGTTCAATGGCGGCCCAGAAAAGGATGGAGGCTGCAAAAGGAGCAGTTTTCGGGCTACTTTCTGACGCTTATAGGCGCAGGGATAGAATCGCATTCATAGCATTCCGAGGCGAATCCTCTGAGATACTGCTTCCACCTACAAACAACATAGATTTGGCAGAAAAGGCCCTAGCAAAACTTCCAACAGGAGGTAAAACTCCCTTACCACACGCCTTACTCACAGCACTAAATCTAGTTAAATCGGAAAAGGAAGTATGTTCCAAAAATATTAAACCAATCATCGTCCTAATTACAGATGGCAAAGCAAACGTCTCCTTGGGCGGAAAAATTCGGGAAGAAATAATAGGCATAAGCAGAAAAATAAAAGAAAATAACATCCACCTAGCCGTTATAGATGTCTCTGAAGATCCATACACTCCAAACTACATAAGCGATATCATCGAAGCCGCAAACGCCAAGCATATTAAAATAGAAAACCTAACCAGCACCGAAATCCAAAGGTCAATAACACAGTTGCTTTAAACTTAAGCATAAAAAAATTCTGCTAAATTTTAAATCGAACCTTTCACTTCTGATACACATTTTTAAGCTATTCCAGGTTATAATGCTTAATTTGAGAAAGAAGGAGGCTCTAAACAGCTTTTTCTTTTCAGTGTTATGGATATTTAATGAAAACTCAGATAAAATTACTGATAGAAATGTCACAAGAGTATTATCTAAAAGTAAGTTGTCTAATGTTTTTCCCCTTAAACTTTCATTATGATGTCTTTGTTGTCCAAGCGTCAGCCCCAAACACATCTAGCTTAAAAAATTGTGCAGAAAGGAATGACGACATCTTTAACTGTCAACCACCCCCTCCCCCCTTAAGGTCCTCCATAGAATAAATACCAACAGCATAAGCCTAAATATAGGTGGAAAGCTGTGGAAGATCCACCCTGCAAGGGTGACGTTGTAGGCTCCTATAAGGACAGAATACAATATAATTTGATGCTGAAACATTTTAGGGGAAAGCTTGTGAAAATAAAATATTTCGACCACGTAGAGTTCAGGAAAGTTAACGTGGAAAAGGTTTCTCCAGCATTGAGGGAGGCAGTGGGATGGATAGCCTACGAGGACAGCGAAAGCATAATCGTAGTATTCGACAGACCGTATAGCACCAACTTTAACGGCAAACCTTCTGGTCTGTGCATACGAAAGATTAGAGGGTAAGCCTAGCTTTGAGCCTTAAGTTACAGCCTCTCATGGTAGTGAGAAAAATCTAAATATGGGAATACTTTTAGCATATAAGTATGGTGAAAAAGACTTGAGTTATACTATAACTGAGAAAGGTACGGTAACGATTCCAGCCGATTTTAGAAAAAAGTATAAGTTAAGAAAGGGATCTCGTGTAAAGTTCATAGAGACTGACGAAGGGATCTTACTTGTTCCAATCATTCCATTGGAAGATCTTTTTGGTATAGACAAAAATGCAAAGGAAACAGTGTATCAGATGATAAGAGAGTTGCAGGAAGAAAGGAGGAGAGAAGCTTCTGAAGAAAGACAGGCTTGTTTTCGATACAGGTCCACTTCTTCTTTATTTTACTGAAGATAAGCGGGTTAAAGATTTTTTCAATGAAATTGTAGCTGGTAAAGCAGAAGGCTACACATGCGAGCTCAATATTGGGGAACTTTATTATAAGACTTGTGAAAAACTCGGCCGTGAAGCAGCTGAAGTTAGAAGTGTATCAATCCGACACTAAAATTCTAACATTACCCATAGATGAGCAATTAACACGGGACGCAGGAAGCTTAAAGTGCGCTTATGAAAGTAATCTTTCTCTGGTAGATGCTTATATTATAGCTATTGCAAGAAGACTGAAGGGAACTTTAGTCACCACAGATTCTCGACTTGCAGAACTTAAAGTAGTACAAACTAAATTACTTCAAATCCCTTAGATGTTAAATTCCATATTATTTCATCTTAAGATAGCTTGGCTTTTAGGTTTACCTGTTTCCATCCCCTTAGAAGATTTCGTTTAAGAAATTCATAAATAGGCAAAATTTATCCTTGGCAACTCTTCTTCAGTTGAAGCTGGCTCGGAGAAAAAGTTTTTCGTGAAAAGCATTACAGACCGATGGAGCCAGGATGTTTGCATTCTGTTAATTGATATAGCTGACGAATATTGGATACTTCAAAAAGTTGGCCTAGGACATTTTTTCGGAACCCAGGAGTATGAGAAGGAGATGATTTCGTTTTAGGCTGCCTCTGCGCCTGAACAGTTTTTTGAATGGTAGCACAATTGATGCGGCTTTACGGTCGCCCAAATTGGCTTCTATTGCGGCAGAGCACATGAAACCTGTCCTTTCAAAAAAAATTTACGTCGACTCTAGCACCAAATTCGCCTACAGGGTAATCCATGAGCTTAAAATCCTTTCCGCACATTCGAGTCTGAAACCTTTGATACAATATTTCTTTTCCAAAATCTTCTTCTTGTAAGATTAGTTCTTCAACATTAATGTTAACCGGAATTTCTATTTTAGGGATGAATGATAATATTACCAGAAACAATATTATGGGAGCAAGCCTACTTCTATACAAAATTTTCCCCTCATACCATCATATTATAACATTTAAGGGAAATTTATACATTTTATGCTCATCCTTGGAAATTATATTAAATAACTTTTTAGTTAAATAACTTTTTAGGTATATTTGCCCCTTTTACCGACTGTTAAAGATTTCCAAGTCTATTTAAAACATAGAAATTTATAGGCAGTCTCTATCAATTTTTTAGAATAGACTTGCCCTATAAAAAGTTTGGGAGATAGTTTAATGCTTGAACTTTGATAAAATGATTATGGCGACTAAAGTTATAGCTAAGATGACAGCACCTACCTCTGTTACAATCACTACACTTTGGCTTGAACTTTGTTTAAACGCTATGCCTAACAACGCCCATATCACTACCATCCCATATGCAACATCCTTTCTTGTCACTTCAACTAGGATTGCAATTAATAACGCGACTATAACGATTACAATAGCCCATGTTTCAGGACTGATTCCTAAGCCATCCCAGTTAATCGAAACCAGTGCAGTAGCAACATTTGCTATAGACGCTATAGTAATCCAGCCTAGATAAACACTGAAAGGTAGATGGAAAGCGATTCTTTCACTAGGTTGAACCCTCGATTTTCCGATATCAAGGCGAATGTAGATTAAAATTAAGGTTGCCAGAAGAAGGAACATGATAACAACTGAAAATAAAAGATACTCGAACTGCCAAAGTAGCATCCAGGCAATGTTTAAAATACTGCCTGCTACAAAGAGCCAGCCAACTTTTTCCCTAAGTTCTCTTCGTCTTTCACCCGGCAATAGCTGGAAGACAACAAAGATCGCCAATAGAATGTAAATAACACTCCATATTGAAAAAACATATCCGGCAGGAGTTATAAGCGTAGGATTCTTATCACAAATTTGAGCAGTGTTCTTGCCCCCAATTAGTGTAGTACTTGCTGCTAAACCGTTGACAATAATTACAGCCACAAAAGCAAGTACATTAAGCCACTTCAAAAACGACTTTTCAGTTATAAAAATGACACCTACCCTTTTATTTACATCTCTATGTATTTATGTTTATTTGGGTTAATTAAATTAAAATCGTTTTAGACAGAAATTAAAGAATATCTTTGTTAAGCTTGTTTTACGATATAGCGTCCATTTTACACAGGAAGTGAACAATGACGAAGAATTTGAGTTTTATAGTGTGAAAGAAGCGCCGGGAGTGGGATTTGAACCCACGAGGGCCCTGAGGGCCCACAGGCTCTCAAGGCCTGCGCATTAGTCCACTCTGCCATCCCGGCTTCTTTCTATTCATAGCCTTGGCTTTAAGTATAAATATGGTTTTCTTTTCTATTATTTTGTATGGGCTCATTCTATAGGATTTTGGAGCATGTGTCTGATGCTTATGTTGAGGTTGAGGGTGGGAGTTTGGAGGAATGTTTTTCTAAGGCTGGACTGGCTGTTGTCGATATTATGGTTGATTTGGATAGTATTTCTCCTGTGTCGGATGTGGATGTTAGGGTTGAAGGTTTTGACCTATATTCTCTGCTTTATAATTTTCTTGAGGATGTTCTTGTTAGGGTTACTTCTGGAGAATTTTTACCATGCCGTATAGATGTTAAGATTAGTGGAGGTGGCGAAAGGTTTCTTCTTCATGCGAGGTATTCTGGTGAAAGTTTTGTTCCAGGTAAGCATAGGGCTAAGGTTGAAGTTAAGGCCATAACATATCATCTTATGGAGATTGTTGAGAAGGATGGTGGGTATGTTATAAGGTTTTTGCTGGACCTATAGATTTTTGGGGACTTTTGCTATATGTTGAATTCCTCTTCATCCTCTTCTATAATGAATCCTTTTATCATGCTTTCTAGTCTTCTTTCAGCAACTGCTCCCACTAAAACTTCTAGTATTGTGCCTTCTTTGAATAGTATGAATGTTGGGACTGCTGCGATAAAATATTTTGACGCAATTTCAGGGTTTGAGCTTACATCAACTTTCCCTATGCTTATTCTTCCCTCATATTTTTTTGAAATTTTTTCGACGATTGGTGTCATGTGCTTGCATGGATTACACCATGGAGCCCAAAAGTATACGAGGGAATGTGTCCTTTTATTCACAAATTCTTTGAAACTTGATTCATCCAGTTCTATTATATCTGTCATCCCGGTTCAAGATAGATTTGTCTTTAGAATATTTTAATTTTTATTTTGACCGTCATGAAATGGTTAAAGAAAATTTTGTTTCAAGTGGGTGAGGTTTTTAGGTGGAGGGGTTTCCGACAATAGGTATCTTTAGCCCACAGTTGGGACACTCATTTTTACTTGTAAGGTTTACGCTTGAAACGTTAAAGTTGTGTCTTGATATCAGTTGTATGTGGCAACGTGGGCAGTGTGTGTCCTCTAAGCCTTCAAAGTAAACGTTTTTTACGTAAACATATTCTAGGCCATGTTCGTACGCTAGGTTTGCTGCAGCCATGAGTGTGTCGGCTGGAGTTGGAGGCCTGTCCTGGAATTTGTATGCTGGAAAGAATCTTGCAAAATGTATTGGAACGCTTGTGTTTAGCTGGTCTCTTACCCAGTCAACGAAATTTCCTATCTCTTCAAGCGAGTCGTTTATTAGTGGAACTATGAGGTATGTTAGTTCTAGGTGGACTTTGTTTTCGATAAGATATTTTGCGGTATCTAGGACTGGAGCTAGTGTACCGTTACAGTATTTTTGGTACAGTTCTTCTGAAAAACCTTTAACGTCCAAGTTTACTGCGTCAACATATTTTATCAGATCCTTTAACGCTTCCAAAGTTATGTAGCCGTTAGTGAAGAGTATGTTTTTCATACCATTTTCTCTGCTTATTTTTGAAACATCTTTTACAAACTCGTACCATACTATGGGCTCATTGTTTACAAATGAAATTGTGTTCACACCATACCTTTTAGCGGAATCAACTACATCTTGAGCAGTCATCTCAAATGTTATTGCAGAACCTTGTTTAGCCTGTGATATTCCAAAGTTCTGGCACCATAGGCAATTGAATGTGCAGCCTACTGAGGATATGGCGAAAGTTTTTGTTCCAGGATAAAAGTGGTACAGTACCTTTTCTATAGGCTGAATAGATTGAGCGGACAGTATGCCATAGGACATGCTGTAGAGTGTTCCATTATAGTTTACCCTAACCTTACAGGCTCCCTCTTCACCATCCTTTAGCACACACATTTTTGGACAGAGCCTACATTTAACAAGCCCATTTCCTAGGCTTTCAAAGTTTTCAGCCCTTTTTATCATACCTTAACGCTTATTTAGTGTACTGGATGCTTATAATAGTATCTATGAGCGGGAGAGATTTTGCCTTAATAGCTGGACCGAGTTCAATAAACTTTGCAAGGTCTTTGGCTAGGCAGATAGAGTGTGAAATGGTTGATGTAGAGTTTAAGGAGTTTCCTGACGGAGAAAACTATTTTAGAATCGTTTCCGATGTTAGGGGGAAAAATGTTTTGCTTGTACAGTCCCTTTATCCTCCAGTAGACCATCATCTTATACAACTTCTTTTTCTATCAAAAAAGGTTACTGAATTGGGTGGATTCGTTTACGCGATATGCCCCTATCTAGGCTATTCTAGACAGCATAGGGAATACCTTTCAGGAGAGGTTGTAAGCTTAAAGGTTGTAGGACATCTTATGGCAAGCGCTGGAGTAAAAAGGCTGCTTACAATAGATATACATAATGTTGAAGGCCTAGGACTTTTCACGTTCCCAGCCTTCAGTGTTTCAGCCATACCGGTTATAGCGGAATATGTTCAAAGAAACGAGGACTTAAGTGATGCGATAATAGTTTCCCCAGACTTTGGAAGCTCTGCTAGGGTTGAAAACTTTTCTAAACTTGTTAATAGACCATACTATGTTTTTGAAAAGGAAAGGGACAGGGTTACTGGGGAGGTGAAGGTTAAGCCACCTCAGCTTGACATTGAGGGAAAAGATGCATATATTGTGGACGACATGATTTCTTCAGGCGGAACGGTTGTCAAGGCGGCTAAGGTGTTAAAAGGCTTTGGCGTGAAAAAGATTGTCGCAGTATGCGTACACCCTGTTCTAGCGTCTGGTGCGGTTGAAAGAATGTTTGAGGCTGGCGTTAGTAAGATTATAGGATCAAATACTATAGAGAACAAGTATGGTATAGTTGATGTCTCGAGCGCGGTGGTAAATTATCTTAAGCTTCTTGGATGAACGCTATGAGCTTGAAGGTCGTGTTTCTTGGAACATCTTCGGCGATACCGGTATCAAATAGAAGCTTTCCAGCGATAGCTGTTTTAAGAAAGGATGAGGTTATTCTGGTAGACTGTGGTGAGGGGACACAGCGTCAGATGGCTACTGCAAAGATAGGGTTCTGTAGGAAGATGAAGATTCTGATAACACATCTTCACGGCGACCATGTTGGTGGGCTTCCAGGACTCTTGCAGACAATGAGCATGCTTAAGAGAAAGAGAAGGCTTCAAATTTACGGTCCAAGAGGTATAGTTGGTTTTGTTAAAAGCTTTCTAAAGTATTTGAAGGTTGAGTTAGGGTACGAGCTTGAAATAGAAGAGGTTAGGGAGGGTGTTTTTGTTAGAGAGAAGGAGTACGAGATTATCGCTAAAAGGACTGTGCATTCTGTTGGAGGATATAGTTTCCTTTTAAGAGAATATCCTAGACCTGGAAGGTTTAATGTTGAAAGGGCGAGGGAGCTTGGAGTGCCTGAAGGCCCTCTTTGGCGCATGCTTCAGGAGGGGAAGAAGGTTAATGTGAATGGTAGGATTATAGAGCCTAACATGGTTTTAGGGCCTCCGAGGCCTGGTAGGGTATTGGGATTTTCAGGTGACACTGTACCCTATAGGTCTCTTTCGAAGTTCTTTAAGGGTGCAGACCTACTGGTTTTTGAGGCAACATATTCTGAAAAGGATGGTGAGAAGGCTAGAGAGAACATGCATTCAACTTCCGTTGACGCTGCAAAGGTCGCTTCAGAAGCGAACGCTAAAATGCTTGCACTTGTGCACTTGAGTGCAAGATACAATGATCCAACAATAATATATTTGGAGGCGAAAAAATATCATGGTAATGTGGTTGTCCCAGAAGACTTCGA